>Ga0307488_10000041_pt1 | contig 94596 bp, 52 predicted proteins | sample SB02metaG_FD_202248 | JGI IMG/M metagenome (GOLD analysis project Ga0307488, IMG submission 202248) | Sea-ice brine microbial communities from Beaufort Sea near Barrow, Alaska, United States - SB 0.2 | ecosystem: Environmental > Aquatic > Marine > Coastal | place: USA: Alaska | collected...
GAAGAAAACTTATTCTTCTTTCTAATATATATATAATGCAAGTACTGTGCCATTCGCTAAAATATTTTTTATACTATAAATATAGGTGTATCCGTATTCTCATTTTAAGATGCCATGTGCAATATGCCACATTCTTTGCAATATGCAATGCATTATGCTACACAGTATAAGTATGTACAGTATATTCTAGCCTTTGTGTATCATTTTGAGACATTTTTAGCTTATAGGTTTACATAGTACATTTATACCCCCCTCTTTTTAGGTAGGAGGGTTAATATAATAGAAAATGAGATTGAGAATCAGTCTCAATAAGCCGCATGGCATGTAGAAATAGTAGGGAGGCAATAATAGATATGTATTACCTAAACTTTAGTATTAGACCCTTGATACTTTCTGATTCCAAAGGCCGTTCTAACATACTGAACCTTTTGTTTATTGTACTTAATACCAAAGTTGATTTGTATCATTGATGCTATTCTTTCATCTGTATCTCTCAAAGACATGCAACTTTTGATATACAGAATCACTTCCTCTCCTCCAGCTTTTTCTATCTGTTGTCGCTTTGTGTGTCTTTCATATATCTCCGGATACTTTTTTCTAACACCAGTTAATCCTTCCCAATAATAAACTCTTGTTCGTTTCGTCACAGTATTTGTGGTTTTACTTCCTAATGTCTCGTTCATCCATTCTATCAATTTATTTACATTTCCTTCGTACTTAATCCACATCTCTTCAAACTTATCCATCATATTCCCGCCCAGCTTTTCATTGTAAGTAAATCTAGTATCATTAAGATTATCTTTAATACTACCTTCTTCTAAATGATCCGGATTAAAACACTTTCTGTTACCGCACATGTGTCTAATTAAATGAGGATGCTTGCCCGTCTTTGCATAATATGAAACTCTGTGTCTAACTAGCTTTTTGTATTTTTTATTTATTGTTACGGCTATCACACCATAACCATCTTTATCTATACCAGCTAAAGGTTGCCAGCATTCATCATAATCATTATTAACTTGAACCTTTTCATATTTATTCCAACTAGGTAAACTTAATGCCCTATCAAAAAAGGGCTTAATATCATCTACAGAATCTATTAAATTTTTATTTAATCTATATTCTTTCGGTATAGACAATATAACATCCTGTTCTTTCTGCAAAATTTCTTCATCATTCATTCCTTTAGCCACAATACATAAACTCATTTTATATAGCTGATCATCATATACCTTTTGTACTCTTTTACTAAAATGCTTTCTATTCTTTAGGTCTCTAAGATGAACAAATAATCTTCCGTAAATATCTTCTGTCTGACCTATATAGATTTTGATATCACTACTAGACTCGAATACGAGAGAATATATACCACGAGTCTTTTGATCGTGTAAGCCTAAAGTTTTTGAGTCCATTTTTCTATGGTAATACTTACCAAACGTTTTAATTTTTTCGCTATTCTTGGGTATCTTAGTCCACTGCTTCGTTAGTAACTTCAGTTTTTCTACTTGCATATGGTCTCCCTCGCTTTTTCCTGATCTGTAATTTCCTTCTTTGTCTGCGTAACATATCTACTGTAACTTTATTTCCAGATTTTTCACTTAATAATTTTGCTAATTCTTTATCCTTCATTTTATTACAGTTTTCCGCTATAAAACGCAGTTCTTCACTGCTCCATTTCTTATATATTCTCATATTTATGCCTTTAAAGTTGACAAATCGTGTATCTTTAATATAATAATAGAAATTTTTACAATTGAGGCAAGATAAAAATGACTGATATAAAAAACATTGATTCCATTCTGGAAGTCAAGGCTTCAGGATCCATAGACGTCACGGACGATTTAAACAAACCAGAGGGTAAGGCTATCGCTGAATTATTACATGAGCAAAAAGAAAATCACGAAACGCAAAAAGAAGACGACGACCTTAGCTAACGGAGTATCAGAACAAGAATTTTTAGTAGTATTAGAAAACATAAGCAAGAGACTTGGACATAAATTTAAATTCGGATATCATAGTTATGAAGACATGAAGCAGCAAGCTGCTATTTTTGCATTAGAAGGACTAGAAAAATATGATAACAAACGTCCATTAGAAAATTTTCTTTGGACACACGTAAGAAATAGATTATTTAATTATAAGCGTGATAATTATCAAAGACCCGACAAACCTTGTTTATCTTGTGTTTTTTATGATGCCCATTGTGCTACCTCCACAAATCAATGTAATGAATATGACGACAAAACTAATTGCGAAGAATATCACACATGGAATAATCGTAATACTAATAAAAAGAATATTATGAAGCCCGTAGGAATAGAAGACCTTAAAGAACAAAATGTCAGTATACCTAGATTAGCCAGCCATGACTCAATATTAGAAATAGTATCCAACAAACAGGTTTTAAAAATACTTGATGAAAACATTCCTGCACAATTTAGACCAACATATCTTAAATTAAAATATGGAGACAAGATTTATAAAAATCATCTTAATAAACTAATAGAATGTATTAAAATCATACTGAAAGAACACGGCTATGACTTCTAAAAAAGCACCACGCAAACGTGGCCAGTTAGGATTAGAAGAACAAGAATTTATTAGAGACAATATAGGAACCCTATCTATAGAACAAATAGCAGAGGCTCTTAATAGAACTGTAAAACCAATACACAGATATATAACAGAATCTCAAATAGGCATTAAATCTAAAGATGAGCAAGAAAATGATAGAACATTACGACAAAAATTACACGTTAAAACTTTTTGGATAGAAATTACAAAGCAATTTGATGAATCCACAGGAGAACTACAATACTTTGAAGACACATGGATTGGCTTGGTTAAACAATTCAGAGAAGACGTATTACCAGCAGAAGAATTACAAATTAAACAATTTATAACTATAGATATTCTTATCAATAGATCTATGAAGGAACGAAAACGCCACATAGCTGACACTGAAAAATTACAAACAGATGTAGATAAAGAATATGAATTACCAGAAGATGTACGAGACGGCCCCAAATTAGCAAATCTAGAAACACAGTTGAGCTTCGCTCGTAATAGTATAGCTAATTATACTAATGAATATACCAAGCTTTTAAACGAGCAACAAAAGATTAGCAAGGATTTAAAAGCAACTAGAGAACAGCGTATCAAACGTATAGAAGATGGTAAAAGTAGTTGGATCGGATTGATTCGTATGCTAGAAGACGAAGAGGTTCGAGAAAGAGAAGGACGCGAGATGGAAATTATGAATATGGCTGTAGAACAACAGACCACAAATCTTAGTGAATACCATACCTATCAGGACGGAGAAATAGATACTCCCCTATTAACCCCAGAAACAATAAGGGCAAAAGAAGATGACTAAAAAGACTGCTATTGTAACAGGCATCACAGGACAGGATGGATCATACTTAAGTGAATTATTATTACAATATAATTATACCGTAATAGCATGTAAACGCCGTTCATCCACTAATAATCTAGAACGAGTAGCTCATTTAATAAATAATCCTAATTATATACTTACAGAGTTTGATCTAACTGATCCCAGTGGAGTCCAGCAAACTATTAAAGAACACCAAGCAGATGAATTCTACAATCTTGCTGCACAATCTCATGTAGGCACCAGTTTTAAACAACCGTCTACTACCTTCGAAATTAATACTATTGGCGTTACAAACATCCTAGAGGGTATTAGACACCATTCTCCGCATACTAAGCTCTATCAAGCTAGCACCAGCGAAATGTTTGGTCGTAACTATTCTACTCAAAAGAATGGTAAACAATATCAGAATGAACAAACTGAAATGTTACCACAAAGTCCCTATGGAGTCGCTAAACTAGCAGCTCATAATATGATAGAAATATACCGTAGTGCTTATGATATATTTGCATGCTGTGGTATATTATTTAATCATGAAAGTCCCCGAAGAGGTGAAAACTTCGTAACTCAAAAAATTGTAAAATGGATAAAAGATTTTAAGAAATGGAAAGACAGGACAGTTTCTGGAGGATTGTTGTTTAATGATGATTATATCTATTCTGACAATGATAATGGTAATACTTTTCCTAAATTAAAACTAGGAAACTTAGCAGCTCACAGAGATTGGGGACATGCCAAGGATTATGTCCGAGCCATGTGGATGATGCTTCAACAAGAAACTCCGAAAGATTATGTCATCGCAACTGGTGAAACATATAGCGTACAAGAATTTCTAGATTTAGCATTTAAAAGTGTAAGATTAAATCCAGAGGATTGTATTAATATAGATCCTGATTTATTTAGACCCGCAGAAGTTGAGTATCTATGTGGAGATCCAACATTGGCTAATAACGATTTAGGCTGGTATCCACAGGTGACTTTTGAAGGCTTAATACAAGATATGTTAGAAAGTTAAGAAATGGCACAACGAAACTTCCAAGACCCAAATTACAAGAAATGGAGAAAAGAAGTATACAAGAGAGATGGTTTCAAATGTCGATGGCCTAACTGTAGAGCCAGAGGAGGCTTGAATGCTCACCACATTAAAACATGGGCCCATTACCCCGGATTAAGATTTGACCCTAATAACGGCATAACTCTTTGCAGACGACACCATAAACAAATCCAAGGTATGGAAGACAATTATGAAGCTGTATTTCTCAAAATACTAGCCCATGATAGACTTCAGTAATTTTAAAATAATAGTAGACACGAGAGAACAGCAACCGTGGGAATTCAATAAAATGGAGAAAACTGTAGCTAAATTAGATACAGGTGACTATTCCCTAGAGGGTTTACAAGAATTCTTCTGCATTGAACGAAAAGGCAGCGTTAGTGAGTTTGCTAATAATATAACCGAAAAGCGATTTAAAGACGTAGTAGAAAGACTATCTAAAGTACAACATGCCTTCTTACTATTTGAATTTAACCTAGAAGACATACTAAGATATCCAGTAGGATCTACAGTACCCAAACGTATGTGGAGTAAATTAAGAATATCTCCTAAATTTATTCTCAAACACCTAAATGAGCTCCAGCTACTGCACAACGTTAAAATATTATTCTGCGGTGATGCTGCCAACGCAGAGAAGATGGCCTTAGCACTTATGAGAAAGATGTATGAGTTATACGGACAACCCAAATCAGACGTTTGATGATGCCTGGCTAGGTCTAGGTGATTTATCAAAAATTGTAATTCCAAATAATCCTATGATTAATAGGACCGAGGAAGAAATTGAAAATCCAGACATGCATCTGATGAAGCTATTAAGAGATCCTCATAATGTGGGGGCGACTTGCAAGCTATTATTTAATATAGAACTACATCCTATGCAGTGTGTTATATTACAGGAATTTTGGCACCGGCCTTTTCCTATGTATATAGCTTCTCGTGGTTGGGGTAAATCATTTCTTATGGCTTTATATGCCATATTAAAATGTACTTTTACTCCAGGTACGAAAATCGTAATTGTAGGTGCTGCATTCAGACAGAGTAAGATTATCTTTGAATATATGGAAACAATATGGAGGAACAGTCCGATCCTAAGGAGCATCTTTACAGGGAACGAAGATGGGCCGAGAAGAGATGTAGATAGGTGCACGATACGACTTGGTGATAGTTGGACCATTGCGGTTCCTATGGGCGATGGCAGCAAGATTAGAGGTCTTAGGGCACATATTATTATCGCTGACGAATTCGCATCAATATCTCCGGACATATATGAAACAGTGGTAGCAGGTTTTGCTGCGGTATCTGCTAGTCCTATTCAGAATGTCAAGGAAGAGGCTCGTAAGAAGGCTCTAAAGGAGGCTGGCTTATGGAATCCTCAGTTGGATACCCTAGAAAAGAAAATGGGTAATCAGGCTATTATAACGGGTACAGCAGATTATAGCTTTAAACACTTTGCTCAGTATTGGAGAAGATATAAGGGGATCATAGAGAGCAAAGGAGATAAGCATAAATTAGAAGAATTATTTCAAGGAGAAGTTCCTGATAATTTTAACTGGGATGATTATAGTATTATCAGAGTACCATATGAAATGATTCCTAAAGGCTTTATGGATGATAAGCAGGTAGCTAGAGCTAAAGCTACAATCCATACAGGCATATACAATATGGAATATGCTGCATGTTTCACGAAAGACAGTGATGGATTCTTTAAACGCAGTCTCATTGAGTCTTGTGTCGTTAAAGAAGATAACCCAGTGGTTATTAATGATAAATCAATTATCTTCGATGCTGTTATCTCAGGGAATCCTAATAATCAGTATATATATGGAATTGATCCAGCTTCAGAAAAAGATAATTTCAGTATTATAATTATTGAATTACATGAAGATCATAGTAGGATAGTTTATTCGTGGACTACTAATAGAAGTAATTTTAAAGAAAGACAAAAAACAGGATTAGTTAATGAGCATGATTTCTATGGTTTTTGTGCAAGGAAGATTCGCAATCTTATGAAAACATTTCCTCCAAAGGTAATTGGTATGGATGCTCAGGGAGGTGGCGTAGCTATCGAAGAGGCTTTACACGATCCTAGAAATTTAGAAAGTGGAGAACATTTAATCTGGCCTACAATTAATTATGATAAAACCAAAGATACAGATTCTCAAGTAGGACTGCATATTTTAGAACTCATTCAGTTTGCTAAGGCAGATTGGACAGCACAGGCTAATCACGGATTAAGAAAAGACTTTGAAGATAGAGTATTATTGTTTCCTAGATTTGATCAATTAACACTAGGTTTAGCTTTAGATAAAGAAGGTAAAGATATTATGCAGGCAGATTTAACTCCATTATATGACAATTTAAGTGAATGCATATTAGAACTAGAAGATCTTAAGAATGAGCTTACTACGGTTGTAATGAGTCAGACTAGTACTGGAGCAGGAGCTAGAGATAGATGGGATACTCCAGAAGTAAAAATGCATAATGGTAAAAAGGGAAGATTAAGAAAAGATAGATATAGTTCTTTAGTAATAGCTAATATGCTTGCTCGTCAAACAAGGCAAAAATTAGCGGCTCCTAACTATGATGTTATTGGAGGTAATAGACAAGACATTATAAAACAAGAGGGAGATATGTATAAAGGACCAGAATGGTTCACAAATGATGCAAATGACGATTTTTATACTGGCATTTACAGATAAAAAGTGTATTATAAACTAATAGCATTGCAATCCTATTACGGTTAAAATATAATATGACAAAAAAATATCCAAAAAGTGACGCCATTCCAGATCAATCTCTAGAAGGCGAAGAAGCCTATGTTACATGGGGTGATGATCTATCTTCTAAACAAGCAGCTTTAAGTAAATCTTCAGAATCTATGTCTGAATATACTGCTATTGAGCATTCTAAAGGTTCAAGACGACGAGGTTTAGATTACTCTAATCTAGACACTAATACATCTGGTCGTCCAGGCTTAACCAAGCTCGATTATGACTTTTTTAGACCTGACGAAGCTGTACCTAGAAAAGCCAAGGCTATTCTTAAAAAGGCTGAAGATATTTATCAAAGAGTGGGTTTGGTAAAAAACGTTATTGATTTAATGGGAGACTTTGGAGCACAAGGTATTCGTATTGTTCATCCAAATAAAAGAATTGAACGCTTTTATCAAAAATGGTTTGAGAAATGCGGAGGGAAAGAAAGAAGCGAAAGATTTCTTAATAATCTTTACAAAAGTGGTAATGTTGTTGTTAATCGTCAAACAGGTAAGTTGACTTTAAAGACAGCAGAAAAAATGTATAAGACTACTGCTAATGCAGATTTACTTATCGACACACTTGATAATACAGATACGGGGAAAAGAGAGATTCCTTGGAAATATACTTTTATTGATCCTGTGTATGTAGAGGTGTGTGCAGGTTCTTTGTCTTCTTTTGTTGTAGATAAACGATATGAATTAATTTTACCAGCAGCCTTACGCAAAACTATTAATTCTCCTAAAAGTGATGCAGAAAAAGAAGTGGTAGCCCAGTTACCTGATGAGATTTTAGAAGCAGCTAAAAGCAGAAAGAACTATCCTCTAAATCCACAGAAAGTTAGAGTCTTTCATTACAAAAAAGATGATTGGCATAGATGGGCATACCCTATGATATATTCTATTATGGATGATATCACTGTAATCGAAAAATTAAAACTTGCAGATATGGCAGCATTAGATGGTGCTATTAGTAATATCCGTATTTTTAAGCTAGGTAGTCTCGAACATAAGATAGCCCCAACCAAAGCAGCAGCTGCAAAGCTGGCTGGTATTCTTGGCAACAATGTTGGTGGAGGCACAATGGATTTAGTCTGGGGTCCAGATATTGAATTATTAGAAAGTAGAACTAGTGTACATCAGTTTTTAGGAGAAGGTAAATATGTTCCTCATTTAAATGCTGTATATGCTGGTTTAGGTATTCCTCCAACTCTTACCGGAACATTCGGAGCTGCTGGAACTACAAATAATTTTATTAGTCTAAAAACCTTAACACAAAGACTCCAATATGGTAGAGACGTATTAATAGAGTTTTGGAATGAAGAAATAAAATTAGTACAAAAAGCTATGGGTTTTAAAAAACCTGCAAAGATTGAATTCGACAGAATGGATCTTAGTAATGAGGAAAGCGAGAAATCCTTACTTATACAGTTAGCTGATAGAAGCCTCATCTCTGATGAATTACTACAAAAACGATTTGGTTTTGATCCAGAGATGGAGAAGATTAGACTAAACAGAGAAAAGAGAGAAAGAAAGTCAGATCGTATGATACCTAAATCTAGTCCATATCATGATCCGCAACCAGAAAACTCTCTTAAGAAAATAGCATTACAAAGTGGAGTAGCCACTCCGAGCGAAGTCGGATTAGAACTAGATCCTAAGAAAGATGGAGAGAAAAGTTCACTCGAAATGCGGCAAGCCCTTAAACCAACAAAGTTGGCAAAAGACTTGCCAGAGTCTTTGCCTGGTGAACCGCAGCAAGGTAGACCTAAAAACTCTAAAGACAAAGAACAGCGAAAAGAACGTACTTTCAAACCACAAACAGGAGCGTCTTTGCAACTCTGGGCGTCAGCTGCACAGGACGAAATTAGCGAAATTATTAACCCAATATTGCTTGATTTCTATGGGAAAAGAAATCTCAGGAGTTTAGGTAGTGATCAATCTAAAGAGCTTGAAAATATTAAAAGCAGTATACTTTTCAATAGCACACCATTTTGCACAATAAATAAACAATATGTGCATGACAAATTAAATAATTTAGATAATCAACACTTGACGACTTATAGTGTATGGTTAAGACAGTTGGCTTCCGAATTAAATAAAGATCTTACTGTAGATGATCAAAAGCAAGCGAAAGCTTCTTTTTATTACTTACTTAAAAATTAGAGGTAAAACATATGATAATTTATCCACAAGAGACAGATGATGGTTTAGCAGGTAAAATTACTGCTTCTACTACTATCTCTTATGCGTCTATTGTTGAACCAAGTGAGGTTGAGCAGAATCAGATTAAAACAAAAACATTGGCTTCTGTCGATGACGCTGATTTATATTATGTTCAGTCTATATTGGTTAGTTCATCTTGGAATAGAAATGATGACGTTTTCGATAGAGCTGAAGTTTGGGCTGCTCGCAAGACGCCTGAAGACAAACCCACAAATTTAGAACACGACGAAAATACAATTATTGGCCATATTACATCAAACTGGCCAATTGACAATGAAGGCAAAGCTATTGCTGATGATATTAGCATTGATGAACTGCCAGAAAAATTTCACATAGTTACTGGATCAGTTATATATAAAGCATTTAGTTCACCAGAGCTAAAAGAACGAGCAGAAAAATTAATTGCTGAAATTGAGGATGGTACAAAGTATGTAAGTATGGAGTGTTATTTTAAGGGTTTTGATTATGGATTAACAGATAAAGCTAGTGGAGAATACAAAGTATTAGCAAGAAATGATAGTACAGCTTATTTAACAAAGTACTTAAAAGCTTATGGTGGACATGGCGAACATGACAACTATAAGATAGGGAGAGTTTTAAGAAGTATTACTTTTAGTGGTAAGGGATTTGTTGACAAACCAGCCAATCCTGATAGTATTATTTTTAATAAACGATTAATTGAAGATTTATTAGATAAAAAAAATGACAATTTATCTAATTCAGGTGTAATAGAAAATAAGCCCACAATCAATACAGATACGGAGAATATCGTTATGAGTGAAAATATCGAAAAACAAGTTGCAGAGATTAATGATAAATTAGACTCTGTTTCTGTGAATTGTGCAGACCAGGTAGCAGAAGCGAAAGCAACTGCTTCAGAACTAGAACAAACCAATCAAACATTAGAGGCTACTATGAAAGAAAAAGATGAAATGCTTGAAGCAAAATCAGAAGAGTTAGAATCTTTAGCCACAAAGGTTAAAGAAGAAAAAGCCACAAAAGAAGAAGAAATGGCTGAGATGAAAAAGAAGGCTAAATCTGAACTTGAAGAAGTAGTCGCTAGTAAAACAGAACTAGAAGAAGCTCTCAAGGCCGCACAGACCTCTCTTGAAGAAGCCAACGAAGTTATCGCTGGTTACAAGATGAAGGAAGAAGAAATGGCTAAGAAAGAGATGCTCGCTAAAAGAAAAGCAAATTTGGTTGAAGCGGGTCTTGAAGACGATGCTGCTTCCGCTGCTGTTGAGAAATTTGAAAGTCTCGATGATGAAGCATTCGACGCTATGACTTCTATTCTTGCTACTCTGAAGTCTGCAAAGACTGAAGAAGTAGTTGAAGCTAAAGAAGATACTGAGGCAGCAATGCCACCAGCTCTTAAAGAAGCTTTAGAAAAGAAAAAGAAGGAAGAGAAAGAGAAAGCTTCAGAACTTGAAGAAGCTGAATCTGCTTTAGAAGAAGTAGAAGCTGAAGAAACCGTTGATCTGAGCGTTGGAAACGACGAATCAGAAACTGAATCAGCAGAAGCTAGTGTTCGTTCAGAACTTGTAGAATTTGTAAGTGCTAGACTCGGTAATACCTCAAAATCATAGGGAGATAAAAACATGGCTTTAAAACCAGATCGTATCGAAACTCAAACTGATGTTTCATTTTTCATGAACAACGCTACAGCAAGCACCATTGTACGTGGTGGAGTAGCATCTGTCAGCACCGGCGGTTCTGGCGCTGCTATGGATGACTCCAGTGCAGTTGTTGCTTATGCTACAGCCACTAGTGGAGCAAAGCCCGTTGGCGTGTTGTTAAATGATGTTGTAAATATTGATCTCACCCGTCAGCATATTAACTGGCATAAGGATGAGGTTCAGGGTGGTGGCAAAGTTACTTTGCTACAAGTTGGTCAGGTCACAACTGACAAGGTTACTGGTACAATTGCTGCTGGTAATTCAGCCTATGTTGGCGCAAGTGGCCTATTCAGTGCATCCGCACCTGCGGATGGTACCACTGAAGACGAGAACTATCGCGTGGGTAGATTCTTGAGTTCTAGAGATTCCGATGGTTATGTCAAAGTAGCAGTCAACATTGCCTAAATAAAACAAGGGAGAATAAAAACATGTCAGCAGAAACTAAAGCATTTCAACCAACTCCAGAATTAACTGATCTTTTAGTTAAGTCTGGTTCGCAGCACAGAGAGACCTCTCTTGCTGCTACTGCAGAATTTGCGAAAGCTCTAGAGCAGCCTCTCCGTCAAGGTGTACTTAGCGGTAGCATTCTTGATGGTATTTTTGAGCCAATTCAATTGGCCCAAAGTGCTACTCCAGAATTTCCGCTTGATTTCTTAGCCCCAGGTACAGAAAAAGACTTCGTTGCTTATACTGTTCCTAATCATGGCTATATTCCAGAGCGTCACGTCGAAGGCGATTACGTCATGGTTCCTACTTTTGATATCGGTGCTAGCATTGATTATCTTTTAAAGTATGCCCGTGATGCCCGCTGGGACGTAGTAGGTCGCGCTATGGAAGTTCTTGAAGCTTCATTCGTTAAGAAGATGAATGATGACGGTTGGCACACCATCCTTGCTGCCGGTGTAGATCGTAACATCGTTGTTTATGATAGTGATGCTACAGAAGGTCAGTTTAGTAAGAGACTCGTTTCTCTTCTAAAGACAGTCATGCGTCGTAATGGCGGTGGCAACTCAGCTTCCAACAATCGTGGAATGTTGACTGATCTTTATGTCTCTCCAGAAGCTATGGAAGACATTCGTAATTGGGGTGTTGATCAGGTTGACGAGGTAACTCGTCGTGAGATTTACACTGCAGCTGATGGTTCTGTCAATAGAATCTTCGGTGTTAACCTTCATGATCTCGATGAGCTTGGCGATGGCCAAGAGTATCAGTTGTTCTATGAGAGCACCCTTAGTGCTTCCATGCCAACAGGTCATACCACTGAATTGGTAGTTGGACTTGATCTTCGCAAGAGAGATAGTTTCATCATGCCAGTTCGTGAACCAGTACAGATCTACGAAGACGATACACTTCATCGTCAGAAGAGAGCTGGTTTCTATGGATGGGCTGAGCAAGGGTTCGCTGTTCTGGATAACAGAAGAGTCATCCTTGGCGCTGTTTAATCTATCTTTATAGATGTTAAATAAGGGAAGCCGCACACTCGTGCGGCTTTTTTTATAAGCTGATGTCTGGTGTACTAATAAATATAACACTATAGAGGTATTAATATGGGCGCAAGTCAGTACGATTTTACTATTGAACAAGGTTCCTCATTTAAGATGTCTTTAATATATAAAGATTCAAATGGAGATCCTATTGACATTTCAGGATGGTGCGCTAGATTAACATGGCGAACCAGTTCTAATGCTACACAGACCTTTTCTAGTAGTAATGCAGATAAAAGCATCTATGATTTTAATATAGAAGGAACTTTAGGTAAAATTAATTTATTATTTGCTGCTGGTACTACTAATGGATTTGATTTTAATAATGCTAAATATGATTTAGAATTACAGTCGGATGAAGTCCACTATTCTGAAGGTGGTAAATATGTGACAAGATTACTTTTTGGTACTGTAAACATACAGAAGAGATTTAGTAAATCTACAACAGCATTGGAGTGTCCTTGATGAGTGATTTTACTTTAGAAATATCTGATACAGTTAGCACATTAGATATTGAGATATCTACAGATGATAATACCCAAAGTGTAGAAGCTACTAGTACAGTTACAGATACGGTAGAAATTAGTACAGGTTTTGCTGCAACTATCGTTTATGCTAGTGAAGTAGTCGGTTTAGATAATTACCTAACAAATTTTATAGATAGTTACAACATAGATTGTGGCACACCATAACACGGAGAATACAAAATGCCAGTTAACACATTACTACAAGTCAGAAGAGGAACATCAAGCGATTGGTCCACAGCCAATGGTGGTAATGGATCAGTACTAGGTGCTGGTGAAATAGGTTTAGATACTACCACAGATAGAGTTAAAATCGGTGATGGTACTACTGCTTGGAATAGTTTAGAATTTTTAAGTATAGCTTTTGATGATATACATACTGCTGGTGGTAGTGGTGTTAGTCTTACCAAGGTTACAGATAGTAATAGTCAAGTGACAGGTATTTCCTTAAGTGCTAATATTGTTGCTGGTAGCAATATTACTTTGAGTAATGATGGTGGACAAATTACTATTAATAGTACTGCAACTTCTTCAGTACAGCCTGAAGATGTTCAAGATATTATTGGAACAGGTCTTAATGCTACTAGTGGATTAAGCTTAAACTATAGAGACTCAGACAATACAATTGATATAGGGATAGATGCTACTGCTGGAACAGTTACAGCCAGCAAGCCTGTTGTAGTAGATAGTAATAAGGATATTACTGGATTTAGAAATGTTACTATTGGTGGAGATCTTACTGTTAACGGTACTACTACTACTGTTAATTCTACAGTTGTTAGTGTTGATGATCCTGTAATTAGGGTCGGAGGAGACACAGTTCCTGGTAGTGATGACAATAAGGATCGTGGTGTTGAATTTTTATACCATGACGGGTCAGTTGCTAAATCTGGATTTTTTGGATACGATGATAGTTCAGGCAAATTTACATTTATTCCTGATGCGACCAATACTAGTGAAGTGTTTGGAGGAACTAAAGGTGAACTTGATGCTACTGTAGATTTTAGTAATCTTGCCAACGTAGACATTACTAATGCTCATATTAATGCTAGTGCTGCTATTGCTGTTAGTAAATTAGCTGCTAGTAATGTTACTGTAGGAACTACTGCAATTACGCTAGGTAATAGTAGTACAAGTGTTAGTGGAATGGCTATTTTTGCTGGCACTAATGCTGGTAATCCAGTAGTTATTTCTTATGCAAGCATAGACGGTGGATCACCATAATATAATTCTGGCTATAAGGATATAATATAAAACATGGCTGTAAATAATTTAATTAAACTTAGAAGAGGAACTGCTACTCAATGGAGCGATGCTTCTTTTCCTACTTTAGCTCAAGGCGAACCAGGATTTGATACTACAAATAATATTTTAAAAATAGGAGATGGTAGTACAGCCTGGAATCTTTTAGCCGCTGTTAATAATACAGATCATCCTAGTATTAGTGCTGGAAGTTCTGCTGATAATAGTGGCAATACTTTTATACAAGACCTAACTCTTGATAGTAATGGTCATGTGACTGCTATTGTTTCAGCTACAGCTAGTGAAGGTGGTAGCGGTGGTATAGGCAGTGTAGTAGAAGATACAACACCACAACTTGGTGGTAATTTAGACTTAAGCTCTAAAGATATTAATGGCATTGGAAACATAGATGTAACTGGTTCTGGTCATTTTAGTGCAAAGGTTGAGGCTGATAGTTTTGTTAAAGATGGTGGTACATCTAGTCAATTCCTAAAAGCTGATGGTAGTGTGGACTCAAATGCATACATTACATCTGTTGAAGATGACGGAAGTCCAGTTTTAGGTGGAAGTTTAACATTAGATCAACATGATATTAATATTCAAGTTAAAAATGATTCTGGTTCTAGTATTAGTGCTGGCACACCAGTATATATTGCTGCATATCATGCTGGAAGCAGTAAACCTCTCATAGCTCCAGCTAACGCATCTTCTACATCTACTATGCCTGCCTTTGGTATTGTAGCAAATACTATTGCTGATGAAGCAGAAGGGCTTGTAGCGATAATGGGTATTGTCGCTGGTATAGATACTACATCTCCAATATCGTTTAGTACTAATGATATAGTTTATGTTAAAGCTGGTGGAGGACTTACCAATGTTAAACCTACTGGAGTTAGTGAGCAAATACAAAATTTAGGGAAAGTCACAAAAGTCCATAATAGTAATGGTAGAATATTATTATTGGGTGCTGGTAGATCTAATGATATTCCTAATAGTGGAACTTTTAATGGTAATGTACAAGCTGCAAGTTTTATTAAATCTGGTGGTACGTCAAGTGAATTTCTTAAAGCTGATGGTAGTGTTGATACTAGTACTTATTTAACTGCTCATCCTAGTATTAGCGCTGCATCTTCATCTGATAATAGTGGTCGCACATATATACAAGATATAGGTTTAGATAGTAATGGACATGTTACAAGTATAACTACTGAAACTGAAACAGTTACAGACACTAATACACAACTTACAGAAGAACAAGTAGAAGATTTTGTTGGCGGTATGCTTACAGGAAATACAGAGACAGGGATTGCTGTTACGTATCAAGATGATGATGGAACCATAGACTTTGTAGTAGCTAGTCAAACAGATGAAAACTTTACAACGGCAGATCATAGCAAATTAGACGGCATTGAAGCCTCTGCAGATGTTACAGACACGGCCAATGTGACTTCAGCTGGGGCATTAATGGATAGTGAGCTAACAGACTTAGCTGGCGTCAAAGGAGTGACAATCTCTACATTACAAGTTAAACCATCCGAAGGAGCATTCGCTGATGGAGACAAGACAAAGTTAGATGCTATTGAAGCTAGTGCAGACGTTACAGATACCGCTAATGTAACCTCAGCTGGCGCATTAATGGATTCAGAAGTTACAAACTTGTCGCAGGTTAAGGCATTTGACTCCTCAGATTATGCTACAGCAGCACAAGGAACAAAAGCTGATAGTGCTCAACAGCCCCCGTCTGAGGGAGCTTTTGCTAATGGAGATAAAACTAAGCTTGATGGTATTGAGGCAAGTGCAGATGTCACAGACACTGCTAATGTAACAGCCGCAGGAGCCTTGATGGACAGTGAACTAACTGACCTTGCAGGTGTTAAAGGCGTTACTATTTCTACCTTACAAGTCAAGCCATCAGAAGGTGCGTTTGCTAACGGAGATAAAACCAAATTAGACGCAATTGAGGCTTCAGCAGATGTAACTGATGCAACTAATGTTAATGCTGCTGGTGCTGTAATGAACAGTGGTAGCACTACCGCTGGAATGAGTTTTGTTGTAGATGAAGATGATATGTCCTCTGATTCAGATACTAAGGTTCCTACTCAACAATCAGTAAAGGCTTACGTAGATGCAACCATCGTTCCTGCACTAACAACTGAACAAGTTCAAGATATAGTAGGAGGAATGGTTGATGACACAGAAACAGGGATTTCAGTTACTTATGATGATACTAATGGCAATTTAGAATTTGTAGTAGATCATGATGCAGCCAATAATTTTGTAGCCAATGAACATATAGATCATACAAGTGTTACTTTAACTGCTAGTGGTGGCCTTATTGGTGGAGGAGACATTAGTGTCAGTAGAGCATTTGCTGTTAATGTTGATGATAGCACTATCGAAATTAATAGTGATGCCTTAAGAATTAAAGATGATGGAGTTACTTCTGCTAAGATTGGTGCTTTAACAGATTTGCTTCGTTGGGAGTACCCTGATAAAGGATTAGATGGAGATGTAGCATCTTTAGGATATTTACGAGCTTATGACGAATCTGGTGGTTATGCTGGTTTTGGAGTCTCTACTTCTAGTTTTAACATTGGTACTAGCGGTGCCGTTAATATGAGATTTATTACAGCTGGTAGTGAAAGAGCTATAATAAATACTGATGGGGATTTTATCTTTAATGAAGCTGGTGCTAATGCTGATTTTAGAGTAGAAGGTGACACCGATGCAAATCTACTATTCTTAGACGCAAGCAAAGACTCTGTTCTAATTGGAAACGGTAGCGACGGAGGTATTAATTCTAAATTATATGTTTATGAGGTAGCCAATACAAATACTACACATTCTAGAACTATCGATGTTCTTGGAAGAGGTTATTCTACTACCGATGGAACATATTATCATATAGGTCTTAATAGTAGAGCAGAAAAATATTTAAGTGCATCCACTACTGATGCTGGATATTGCATAGGAGTTAATGCTGTTCCTGTTATTTATTCTCCAGATGGTACGAATACCTTAGCTGAGTTAACATCCGTTAGAGCAAACATGTCTATTAACACTGCTGCTTCTGGTGTTACTGTTACAAACGCATATGATATTAAAACTGTTCCTCATCTTGCAGGAACAAACAACACCGTAACAAATCACTATGGGTTATATCTAGGTAACGCTGGTGCTGGTGGAACAACTCCGACAAATGAATATGGTGTTTATCAAGACAATACTGCTGCTATAAATTATTTTGGTGGAACATTAGATGTTAGAGGAGCAGCTGTATTTAATGAAGGTGGAGCAGCTGTTGATTTTAGAGTTGAAGGTGACACAGATATTGACTTGTTGTTTGTTGATGGCAGTGAAGACACTGTGCAAATTGGCAAACTAAATATCAATGGTGCATTCACTTTCCCTACAGCAGATGGTTCTGCAAATCAGATCTTAAAAACTGATGGTAATGGTGCTGTCTCCTGGGCTGCTGATGGTGGAGGTGGTGGCGGCGGTAGTATGACAACCGTTAAAGCTAATGGCACTCAAGTTGGTGGAGCAGATATTGTAACGTTAGATTTTGCTAGTGACTTTACAGTTGCTGAAACTCCTGATACAGAAGTTAACGTTTCTATAGCTGATGGAGCTATAAGTTCTGCTAAGATGACTACGTCTACGTTAGTGTTAAATGAGGCTGGAGCATCTGTCGATTTCAGAGTTGAAGGAGACACTAATGAAAACCTTCTGGTTGTTGATGGAAGTGCAGATAAAGTTGGAATAGGTGTTGCTGCTCCTGATCACACATTACAGGTTGTAGGGAATGCAAAAGTTGACGATATAGTTATTAAGGAGTGGCCTTCTGCGGCACCATATAGTTCTATTACCCATAAAGACTATCCTGATTCTACTTATATTATGATTAGTAATGGTCAGCACACTTTTGTTTCTTCAAACGCAAATGGTATTACTTACGTTCGTGGACCAAATAACAACTCTAGTTCAGAGATTCAAGTGCAGTCTGCTGCTGTTGTTATTAATGAAGGTGGAAGCACTTCTGATTTCAGAGTAGAAGGAGATGCTGATACACATCTACTATTTGTAGATGCAGGTTTAGACAAGATTGGTATTGGCCTGTCGACACCTACAGAAAAACTTGATGTAGATGGAGGAATAAAAGCAGAGGGTATGTATGCTACTACAGGACTGAATGTAGGAGTCAGTGGATTACTACATCAAAGTGGTACAATCGTACACTCTACAGAAGCTGCTTGGGGTGAATTTCCTGGCAATGCTCAAAACAGTATCAATTTATTAACTGGTAAAACCACTAATGCTACTTTTACTAGCCTCGAAATGAATAATGGTATGTATAGTGGAGTTAGATTACCTTCTAATAAAACATTTTTTGCTGACGTAAATATTGTAGGACGTAGAACGAACAGTACCACAACAGCTAGTACAAGACAACATGCAGCATATCAACTTAAAGCCTGTATTACTAATGATGCTTTTGGTAGAGCTATAGTGGGTTCTGTTAGTAAAACAGTTATTGCTGAATCTAATAGTGCCTGGGATGCTCAATTGGCATTTGCTGGAGCTGGTTCTGGTCAAACAGATTTCTTGCTCATACAATGTAAAGGAGCAGCATCTACTAATGTTCACTGGGTAGCTAAAGTTGATCTACTAGAAGTTGGTGGATTAAATGAAACATCAGCCTATAGAGAAGCTAATATATTCAAAAATATAAATCCAGAAATTATACCTTAAGGAGAGAATTATGTCTTTACCAATTTTATCAGCAGCATCACCAACCACTATACCTGCAAAAGTATATGATAGAGTATGGGTAGAAGAAATTAGTATTAAAGGTCCTGACCCTAATAGTGAAGTATCCGGAGAAGTCAAATTACATAAATATGGCATGTTTGATGGAGTTGCAGAGCTAGAACCTGATGGTGGTCAATGGATTAGAATGGATAAGATGTTAGAAGAATCAGCTACAGACTCTGACTTAGCAGCAGCTATGGGTGCTTTAATAGCATATGTAAACAAATTAGGCCAGGAGAATGATATTATATCGTCTTAATTAGGCTTAGGTGTATAGAATCAGTAGAATTCTATATTTGCAAATATCACTTTAGAAATGGGCCTAAATTATGTCATGGAATGTAGAAATACCTCTAATTGTGAGGTCGTGGATTAATGATCTTTCAGACACACCTACTTATAGCGATGAGAGAGTTCAACAGCTAATTGTTGTAGCAGCTCAATATGTAATAAAAGAAGTAGACTTAACAGTAGATTATACAATTAATATTGTCAATCCTGACATCACTCCTGACCCTGTACTTGCAGAAGATAAAGATTTAGATTTTATTAGTCTAACTTCTCTAAAGGCTGCTTGTATTCTAGATCAAAGTTCTCTCAGAACCAAGGCTGCTACAGAAGGTATTAAAGCTGCCCTGGGACCCGCACAGCTTGCTGTGGGTGGAGGGTTGAGAGGTTATGAGGTAATTTTAAACCAGGGTCCTTGCGCGATGTATAAGAAGTTATTAGAAGATCATCAGATTGGGAATGTACAGGCCCTTCATGCTATTCTCAGTCCTTTTGTTGGTAACAAATTTGATCCTAGATATTTACAAGATAGTTCAGACAGATCTAGAGATTTTTATTCTTAACAATTTAATTAGAGGATATAATTATGCCAGCAGCAAGTTATAATTTTACTATAGAAAAAGGTACTGCTTTTGTTATTAGCTTTGAATATAAAGATAATAATGAGAATATAATTGATTTAAGCAACTGGGTAGCTAGACTCAGATGGAAAGATAATGAAAGCAATATTTCTACTTTTCTTACAGACACTAGAAATTCTAATTATGAATTTGTGTTAGTTCCAGTAGAAGGTAAATTAACTCTTAAGATACCGGCTTCACAAACAGCAGCTTATACGTTTACAAGTGCAGCTTATGACTTAGAACTACAAGAACCTAATGATTTATATAGTGGTGGTGGCAAAAAAGTCTTTAGAATTTTAGGAGGTACGGTTACTGTTCAATCTAGAAATGTTCCAGATACGAGCGAATTTTCTGGAACATTTGACGTTCAGGACAACTGCGGAACTTGCACATGACAAAAGTTACAGTAGATCAACAATTTCAAACCAATCAATATTTGATAATTTCTAGACAAGACGAAAACGATACAATAATCACTTCTCGTGTTGTTATTTCTGATGAAAATACCAATCAAATAAAAGTAGTAGACATATCTCAAGGACCTCAAGGAGTTAAGGGAGAGGTTGGGACTCAAGGTGTTGCGGGTAAAGATGCTAATCAGTTTGAAGTATTGTCTATATCTAGTGGTGGCACAAATAATACAACATATTCTAGTGGAAATATTATCTTTTTTGATGGCGAAAAATTATCTTCTTCAAATCATTCTGTTCAAGATGTATTAGATCAAGCTGCATTGGCATCTAATGCTGTAACAGGTATTCTAACTGGTCCGGGCTTATCTAAAACAGACGGGACAAATAATGTAACAGTTAATGTAGAACTGGGTGAAGGTCTTGAGATTAGTGCTGGTAATGAAATAAAAATTGATGGAACTATAGCAAGAACTGCAGAACTAGACTTGGGTCAAATTGAAGGACAAGTACCTATTAGTAAAGGCGGTACTAGCAATAATTTCTATACTCAAAATCAACTAGTATACTATGACGGCTTTAAGATAAAATCTTTTCCAATTGCTACAGGTAATTTTATATTTAGTGGTGTGAATGTAGATATTGTAGCAGGTTCGGGATTAGTCGGTGGTGGAGCTTTAGAGATTCCTAATGGTTCTGTAGTTATTAATATCCCATCATCTTCAGATATTCTTGTAGAAGATAATAATGTAAATCTGAGCGTCACAGGAACCGCAGGAACATATTCTAAAGTTACTACTGACTCCAAAGGTAGAGTAGTATCTGGTGACTCCTTATCTCAATCAGATATTGTTTCTATATTAGGCTATACTCCTTTTCATCTTGGTAACTCTGGACCTGGATCTCTTTTAGATGCTGATAGACTAGATAATCAAGAAGGTTCGTATTATAGTGATGCTTCTAATTTAACAGGTACAATAAATACTTCAGTTTTACCATCTTCAGTAGTTCCTGGACAATACACAAAAGTAGGTGTTGACTCTAATGGTTTAGTTACTACTGTGTTGTATGCAGACAAAGTAGATATTGTTAATTCTTTAGGATACACACCTGTTCCTGATACTGGAGTCAAAACCGTTTACGGTGACACTACTTTACAAGACGATGTGACGATTAATGGTCAGCTTTCTGTCTTTGATAATTTACCATTATTTGCTACTAATAGTCCTAATTTATTACCAGACACACCCAGAGGTGTTAGTTTTGTTTACGGTGGAGCATTTTCTAATAAAACAGGTTTGATTGCATATTATCCTGCAGCTGATGAGCTAAAACTTGTTACCAATGTATTTGCTTCAGGTGCAGACATAGATGGTGATGGAGATAGTGATTATCAAGATGATATAAATGGAGGTAGTGCAGAGTCTGTTTTTGTCTTACAAAATCTGGATGGTGATCAATCTACGATTTTATTAAAAAATATTGCTGATACTTTATATGTCAAGAAGACTACAGACGAAACTATCAATGGACTTAAGACATTTGCTGATGGTATTACTGTTAAGGGTAAAGTTAATATATCTCCAAATTTAGGAGTAAGCGAATCACCCTTAGAACTTTATGGAAATACAAATGTAGTCGTAAGCTTAAATGCAGATCTATTAGATGGCAAACATGGAAGAGACTACAGAGATGCTGCTCAAATGACAGGAGCATTTTCTTATGAGAATGTAACTTTTGATCACATTCAAGGAACTCACAATTATTTATCTAAATTTAATGATACAGTCAATGATCCTGCAGGACGTATAGATAGCACTGTAATACAACAAGACTCTAACAATGATATTGTTGTAGATAGCCCTAATAATTTGTCTATGGGTACTGGTAATTTATCAAATGCTAATAGATCTATTAGTGTTGGACCTAATACTATCTCTAGCAATAATTCTTTAGCCGTTGGTGAAGGTCATGTTATTACCTCTCAGAATTCTGTAGCTTTAGGTAAAAATGCTTCAGTCAATGGAATTAATTCTATAGCATTAGGCAATCATGGTATTGCATATTTACCTAATCAAATTGCTGTAGGAGCATTTAATGTTAAGACAGATGGCATACCTAATGGTCAGATCGCTCTCGGCTTTGCTGGAACCAATAAGATTTCAATGGCAAATAATTCCGTTAGTTGGGATTTGCTAACTGTTGGTATGACTGTCACTGGAGACGGAATTCCTGAGGACACTACAATTACATCATGGGATAAAAACGAAAAAGAGATATATCTATCTAAGGTATTAACTCAAATAGTAGCTAATAGTGATATTGTCTTTGTTAGTAGTGTCGAGAGAGTAAGACTAGAGCATGGTCAATATACTTCTGTTAATATGCACTTAGAAGGAAAAGAAATTGGTAATTCATGGACTAGTTTAACTCCTACTATTCAAATCCCAAATAATAAAACTTTAGCGTATCAAGCAGAAGTATTGGTAACTAAAGCGTTCGGAACAGGTGTAGCTCATTTTAAGTTGGAAAGTGGAGTTTTCAAAAATGCAACTTTTAGAAATTCTAACAATATTGTAGAGATTATTAATAAAACTACTCATCCGCAAATTCCCAAGAAAAATGAACTTTTTAATAACTCACAAATTAAAAATCACTATCACACTTTTGACCATACTAATGAGCAAAGAGCTCTACAAGATGTAAAAGTTAACGTACCACCTTTGCAAGACAATGATATTACTACACAAAATGTAAAGAGTAATTATAGATATACTAAAATTAACAAAGCTGCAAGCGGTACTTATAGAAAAACCAATGATGGTAATTTAGTTTTAGACATATATGAACCTTTGTATTCAGGAACATTTTTTACTGATGACACAAACAGAGGTATTAAAATAACATCTCAAAATCATGGTGTCACGACAAATTCTTTTGTTGATTTATCTTTTAAACATAATAGTAGCTATAGTCTTAATGATCGTGCATATAAAGCATATAGCGTTATAGATCATAATACTTTCTTTGTGGAGAGACCAACGTATACTGGTTTTTTGTCATATTATGAGGGTAGTTCCACAATAGATTATGCAAAATTAATTATTAACTTAGACAGTGTAGGTACTGATCATGGAGCTACTGGATTAGAATATGTCAGTGGTTTGTTGAATATCGCTACAAAAATATATACTACTGGTCCTGAAGGAGTACAAATATTTAGTAACGGCATTAAACACAATGAAAACGATTACGATGGATCTGCTTCATTATCTATAGATACCATTCCAGTACCTAAAAAATCATCTTACCCTTCTGGACTTGAAGTCACATTGATACCACTTGCTTCTAATGTAGGATCTGTATTTGTTGAACATAAACAGGATGTGTCAGGTACCTTCAATTCAGCTGCTACAGAGTTTAGGAAAACTAAAGGCATATATACTAGACGAAAATCTCATGATGGAGTAATGTCTCTGGATATCTATGGCACAGGACTGAATAATGAAATTTTATTACCTCACACGCCATTGTCTTATGAATTATGCACAGGATATAAAGATGATGATAATAGTGTTTTTGAAGTAGGTAATATCAATGATCAATTTTTTCTAAAAGCTAAAGCTCCATTAGATTATGAATCAAAAAACATATATTGCGTTAGATTAAAAGCTCAAGATAGATTAAATAATTCATCTAAAGAAAAATATTTTACAGTTACAGTAAACGATACTAGAGCCCCATATAGACACTATTCTATTCCTGATCAAACAATTGATATAAGTGAAACATTCTCTTACACTGTTCCATCTAATCTTTTTAATGCAGAAGATGATGAAGGAGCGTTAATCTTTTCTTCTATACAACAAAGCGGTTCAGCACTACCTTCTTGGTTATCTTTTAATACAAGTAGCAGAGTTTTTACTGGCAGTCCAGATGGTTATGATTTAGGTACTTACAATATTAGAGTATTTGCAAACAATAATTTTAGTGGTATTTTTGATGATTTCTTCCTAACCGTAACAGATAATGCAGTACAGGTTTTTGATGCAGAACGAGCTAATCATAAAGATATTACTGATATACAGTTATTATCATCTAACATAGACGAAAATGCTCCTAGTGGATCTATTGTGGGTCAAATCAGTGGAGTAGGATCGTACGATCCTTATATTTCATTTTCTACAGCACAAAATAATTTTAAAGCAGATTTAGTTGATGGTAAAGATTTGTTTGAGGTGACTCCTATAACACATGATTATCCTACAACAACAATTTCTGGAGACTTGTCTAAAATTCCTGTTAGTGGGCTATTAGAAAATAGTGCTTTACCAGATGATTGTAGATTAGAAGCTGCTTACACCCCATTTACTATTTCTGGTACTCCAGGTTTAATTGATGGTCGGTTACATCTTATAAATGCTTATAGAGATAATAGTCAACATATATTTAGTGGTTTGCAAATCTTTAACTCAGCAACTGATAAATTAAGTAGCTTTTTTACTGTTGAATCATTTAATGATTATTCAATTTTTGTCGGGGATAGAGAAGTTTTGACAACAGAAAAAGACTTATTATTTCCTGAAGAAATATTGACTGAAGCAGGTAATCAAATTTTAACTAGACATTCTAATATTGTAGATGTTTCACTTTTTACAGAAGAAAATGAATTTTTTAGATCTGAAGCTAGTGGTAGTACAACAGAAGTGCCTTTATTTAGATTAAGCTTGGGTAAATTAACCGAAAATATTTTTTGGGCTAGTGGATATCCAGGATATCCGGATGCTAATTTGTTAGTTCATGACTTATTGTCTTTTACTAGTAGATCAAGAGATTATTCTATTATAATTGACACAATTGGCAATTTAGATAATTTCAACCCTTCACCTCAATCTGGTCTTAAACGATCAAATATCAAATATGGTAGTGACAGATTTAATTTTAGAAATACTGTACAAAATCCTGTTCTAGCTCTCTACGGCATAGGTTCTGGCGACTTATGTACATTGCTGTCTGAAGACAATAATTTGATTACTAGTGAAGACTCAGATGATATTGTGTCAAATAGTGAAAATCATCACGGCACTAGAGTTGAATTAAGTGATACTTATGAAATTTTTGACAGTTATCATGTTCTTAAGGATAACGGTAAACTGAAATTTAATACATTTGACAATATAATGCAAGAAAACGGGGACTTTTTAGTTCATGACTATGCCATCTCTGCTAAATCAGGAGATGTTTGTTTATCATTTCCTGGTGATAGGGTAGGAGATATTGTTCTTACATATCCTGATGCTGTAGACATGTCTGATAGTGTATACAACTATTATTATAATTGGGGTAAGTTAATACCGTTTAAATTTATAAACGATAAGTTTTTTGTTAAAACTAGTAAACCATATAGTGGTAGTAATAGTACTCGTACTATTAGATACAATGAAGACGTTCCTCAATCTAGTAATTATAGAATTAGCGGATTAAAAACATATCTACATACTATTCAATCTGGTGATTGTCCTAGTGATGTAGGCATCACAGGAATAAAAGGATTTGCTACTCAAGAAAATAGCCATAATGTACACTATGCCACTGGCGTTGCAGAATTTTATACTCACGCTGGTACAGGCGAAATTACTCTCAATACTTCTAGAGATGTAAATTTAGACAGTAGACAAAATAACAATGTAAACTTTCATACAGTAGCTTCTAGTAATAGTTCTCTAGATTTACCAATGACTACTCAATATTCTGATATTGAAATTGTTGATGCAAATTCTATCAAGGTGAAAAACTATTTTTACTTACCTGACTCAGGCATAAATGGTAATGGTACATTTACAGCTAATTTTGATAAAAAACATAATTATATAGAAGAAGCTAGTACTATTATTAATAGACTTCCTATCGAATTTACAAATACTATAACAACATTAAGTGGTATTAATACAGTCAGTGGATATAGACCTAAAGACTATGTATTTAATATTGATAGTATAAATGGTAATAAAATTACTGTCAGAGATGATATGAATTATCTGTTGAAAGAAGACAACAGACAAGATTACTTTGATCAAGCCCTCAAAGGTAAGTATATAACCAATGGTATAGCATTTAGTGGATCTTTCTTTCATAATGATAGCAGAATATATGATGTTAGATATAATGATACTAATATATTGAATAAAAACTTTGTAGCATTTGAATACGATATTAGTAGTAAGATAATTTCATTCATATTACCATCTGGAACAGTGAAAGAGTATGATGAGCTTATTATTACTTTCCCTGAAGGTTATAATTACAGTGATAATGTCCTTCACTCTTTAGTTACTAAAGAAAATTTCCTTACTTCATCAAGCTTAACAGATCTAGAACCAAATAAAGACTCAGTTCTATTAGAGACTTCTACCAGTGTCGATCCAAATGCAGGACTCGAACAAGTTCGTATAACGGGCATGTTGGACAATGTTGAATTTGACATAAATGGTACTTGCTTCATAGACTATAATCTTCCCAACCGACTGCAGTCTGGATTATTATTAAATCATTCTGGTAGTCTTATTAATGGTTACGAGATGAGCTCATTTGTATCAGGTTTTAGTTTTACTGGTGTTATACCTAAAAATAATAATGTTTTATCTACAAATATTAGTAGCTTAATACTAGATGAACATATAGGCAAATCCTCTGTTTTTGCAACAGGCAACAACTTATTCTATAGTGGTGCAAGAGTTTTGAGACAGGCTACTTCAAACGATATAGGTCATGGAGAACTCTATCTAATAGATAGTAGCGACAATTTAGACCCAACTACTGATCTTATCGGTGTTGGCTCAAATATAAATGCATATAAGTATGACTTTATACAAAACAATCAAGGTACTGGATATATGGATTTCTTATATCTAGGTCAAAATACTAATTCTATAAACCTCAATGGAGTATATTTAGGTTCTGGTATTAATACTAAACTTCAAGTATTCAAAACTCCTTTTGCAGATCAGATTTATAACCATCAAATTTCACGCACTACTGCTCTACCTAATAGAGTGAAAGAGACAGTACTTAATCAAGAGTATACAGTTGCTGCCAATCCTGAAACATTAGACGGTGTTGAATATCTTAAATCTATTAATTTAACTCTTTCTAACATACAACGTTTTGATATTGTTCGTATTCAATTGGTTGGACTTGATTTTGCAGATAGATCTCAATTTGATTTTTCAGTAAATACAGTAGACAATATCGATGTTAAACCTTATATCCTAGAGGGTAGTTCTTCGTTAAATACAGTTAGTGATTACTTACCATATATTAATCCTAATCAGCCTGATTTGATTTATACTCCAGTACCTACTCTAGACGCTAACGATTGCATAGACTGTACAACGAATTTACCTCAGTACATTCCAGAAAGAAATCCAGAATATTCTACATTAGCAAAACACGATTATCATATCTTACCTATTATTAGAACCAATAATAAATATTGTGGTGTGACATATGACAAAAACAAACAATTGTGGTTCAATGGAAATATACTGAAGATTAATCAGTTTGATAGTGGTAAGACATATTTATCTAAAGATGATGAACTAGAAATATTATCATGGAACGACACAGCGATTAGTAGCACAGGTGTTACAAAATTTGTTCATAAGTTTAATTCTACTAATGAAAATTCTGTGATTAGTGGTATTTCTATTCAAGGAGCTAGATCTATACCTCCTAAGCCATCAGGCATACCACATGCTCTAATGTTCCAGAATGCTCAAAGATTTAATTATAATTTGGGTGTGTCTCATAACGAACTGCTTCATAATAGAGGAAATGTAAGTTTAATCAAATCGACATCTGGACAATTCAATCTGTATGATTATAACAATATTCATTATCACACTTATGGTGGCACCACTTCTAATTATCCATTAGATATTAATGGTAAGCTTGTAAGTACTCCACAAACAGGTATCTATACCGTCTCGCACAATGACAAGCTTTGTGAATCAGGAACTTTGTGCGTTAGAATTTCAGCATATAACATTAGTGCATTTAGTGGCATACCAGATATACGAGACAGAAGAACTTTTGGAGAGCTGCCTAATAATATTGACGTTAATGGAGTTAAAGGTCGTATCAGACCATTTGGTGTTAATAAGAAAATGTATTTTGATTTTAAGGATGACTTCGCTGCTATTAGTGATGATTATTACATAGAAGATCTGATCGAACCAAATATTATATCTATTAATGTTCCTTACAATTCTAACCACGTTGGTAAATCAGGCTTAGTTTATATTATTGATAGTGATCAAAATATCAAAGCAAATCTTAACCCTAACCTAGATAATGATTTTATCGTATCTCAGGGTTCATTGTCAGACCTTAACCAGCAAGACAAAAAAATATTTAACTATTATGACAGAGATTCTAAAAGATGGAAGCATACTATACATTTGAAGAATGATCAAATAGCTTATAGTGGATATGATATAGAATTAAATGATACGGATACTAAATTTTTGTCATTAAATCCTAATAAAATTGAGATATCAGGAATACAATATTCATTCGATGCAGTAGATCCTGTGTTTACAACGCTTATCGGAACATCATTAACAGTACCAAGCAGTGCTACGGAAGTTAAATTTAAGATTATTACTTTGGAGGGAGATCAAAACTTATTTAGTTCTAATACTTTTTCTACTCCTAGAGTTGCATTGTCAGGTATTGGTTACTATAAAACAGAATTTGAAGAACCAGTTAATTATGGATGGCATGGCAATGGCTGGACGATTGGCGTTGAGTGGGAGCCACCTGCTGAAAACTTTAGCAATAGAGATATGACTATAAGAGTATCAGATTTTACTGGTTCAACAGATAAACTTTTGAATATTTCTAAGTACTTAGTTCCAGAAATCAATCTTGCTTATACTGGCTATGTTGTCTCTGGTACTAATAATTGGGAGTTGACTTTTGACATATCAAATATAGATGTAAGTGCTCTTTATAGTCAAAATAAAATTGCTTTTGATATTACTGATATACCAGAGCCTGGCCAAATACATATTAAGCATATGGATGTCAATTCAATTGTTTATTCTGGCGGAGGCGGTACTACTACAGGAACTTTCTATCCTAAGTTAGTATTGAAAGATATTACTACTAGTCCTTATAGTACTTTAGCTTCTGGTCTAGGAGCGATAGTTGTGGGAACACATCTCTCAAATAGACCAACTTATGATTTACAATTAAATAATTTATCAAGTACTTATTACTTAAATATAGAAGATGAAAGCAAGATTAAGTTTCAGATTCCTGCTTTATTAGGTCCTGTATCCACAGAGGTAACTGATAATCTTAATATTACTTTTAATACCAATAGTGATTATAGTTTGATACTCTCTTCTTCTTTATACAATAGTGATACAAAAAGATTTGATATTATAGCTACTCCTCAAAATATTGGAAACACTAACTATTACGAAAATTCTGCTAAGTTCGTTAATCAATCGGTATCTATTTCTATAAAGCAAGCTGTTTATGATGAGTATGGTGCCCATAGTTACCAAACTTATACAGACAGTTTTGTTTTTAATATTGTTTTCTATAAACCTGTTCAATTCGAAAAGATTATTAATCCAGGTGTAATACCCTTTACGGTAAATAATCCTTGGACAATGGATTTTTATATTGCTAGTGGAGTTACTGAGCATGATGCGTATAAAAGACCGAATGCAAGAGTTTTCAATACTCCTAATATAGGTTTGTACCAAGGTAATCCTATAGAGTATGATACAACTTATGAATATGATAGCACATTAAAAAAATGGAAAGTGCAAATTATTTCTAGTAAAGATATCTTTGGAAATTATGTCGATAATACTGGATTATATCCAATTGATATTTATATAGAAGATGATTTAACAAGTAGTACATCTAACGATTCTTATGTTATACAATACAATGACAAAAAAACAATGAAGAATATTTCTTCTGATGTTTATGGTACTCCCAACAATGAATTTTTCACTAAAGTAGATAGCATCGATTTAAATGAGCAATCTAGTAATGATATAAGTTTTCCTAGTAGTTTGAAAGAAGGCAGTATTTCTTTAAGTAATCCTGTTAGAAAATATGATAGAGATTTAAATCTATGGCAAAATTCCTATATTGGTAACAAAATGACAGATAAATTTGATGTTAGATTAAATACTAACGGTAGTCAATTAGCTATTGAATGTAAAGGTATAGGTAAAGATAAAATTATAGCAGTTGCTAAGTTTGATACTATAGAAATAGAAAGCAATGAACTACAAGGTCTACCTTTAACTATTACAGGAATAGTTGGATATACAGGACCGAATGGTTCCGGGCAAACAGTTGAACAAGGCATCAAAGGTTGGGAATTACAGTTTAAGACTATAGGTGGTTTAGCTCACGCTAATTATCCTCCTACTATTAGATTAACTGATATGCCAACAGCTTGTTCAGGTTTTGATCCATTGATTGATACTCAGATGCAATGTGTTATTGTTCCGCCTTTATGGAATCCAAATGACAGAGGAGGATCATGGAGTTATAGCTTCTCTGGATTACCTTCTTGTACTTTAGTAGGATTGAAAGATATGAATATCCTTGCTATAGATACTAATACAGGATTGTTGCCTGCTAGTCCATATTTGCCAGACACAGATAGTGTTGACCACAAATATAACTATATAGAAGGAAACTTTAGCGGTACTCCTCCAGAAATTGTACAGAGTTCTTTATATCAAAATATGGATGTGATGAAACCATTCTGTGGTAATATTCTATACAAAAAACAACATAATTTTGGACCTACAATCCCACCTCTTTGTATTGGCCCTACAGGAATTAAAAATTATTCTGTAAGTGGCTCATTACCATCGGGGTTGAGTTATAGTATATACTTTCCAGAAGAAACACAGTTTCCAATAGAGCCTTATTCTAATATAGGTAGTGGACATATATTAATACAGGGTGTGCCAACAGAATTTGCTAACGGAGGAGCTTATTCTGAAGAGCTGACACTAAAAATCGAAGATGCTAGAGGCTTAGAGGCTGAACGAACATTTTCTTTTGTTGATGCTTCTGTTCCAAATGATCCTGATATAGGAATAGCAGTTTACTTTAAAACAGAAGATGCTGTTCTGTCGCCCAAAGGAGGAAGCGGTTTAGTTGAGGAATCTTCTAAAAATTGGAGACCTCCACCTATAGAGCAAGCAATTGTTTGCAATAGTATATTGCCTCATAATAAATGTGGTGTTTTAGATATTGTGTATTCTGGCAGTTTAAATACAGACACAAAAGTTTATATTATAGAACCAGCAGATGATGACAGCGATAACGATTTGTCTGTTGGTGATGAAATATATCTAAAAATACCAGACGCAAATAATGATGATCTAAATGGAGTTTATACGGTTCAAAGTAATGACACAGGCAAATATATAGATGCTGGTCTTAGCTTAACAATACAAACTACAGGAACAGCCCAAGTTATTAAGGGTGATCATAAAACTATTGCCTTATCTAATTTTAATAATTTTTTTGAAGGTAATCTTGTTAGCAATGTAAGCACATGTTTAATTGGGGGTGGTAAAGTTGGAACAAAATTAACATCTAATGGAGGAAGTAGTACACAACTTGGTCTTAGAGGAATTTTAGTACCTAGTTTCAAGACCAGTATAACAGGAACAATTCCTTTTGCCAATAATAATATACGATACAGCGGTTTAAAATTTGATAGAGTAAATAGTGAGACAGATATCATTTCTAAAGCATCTTGGTCTGATTGCTGGCAAACAGGGAATTTATATATTAGTGGAATTATAGTCCCATCTATTCATGCAGAAATTGTTGACCCCCCTCCAGCACAAGATTATTTCTTTTCGTTTAATGGTGCAAGGTTCGCTCTTGCTACAAGATTAGCCTTTGGTGATAACGAGGTACAAAGACTAATATCGGACAATGAACGAAACGGTACTTTAAAATATAGCTTGACTGATTTGACATCTAATACTATTATTCAAAGCGGAAGTGTCGGTGCTGGTAATAGTTTTGACACACAAACACTAACAACGTCTTCTGGTGTCGTTTACAAACTTTTCATAGAACATGAGGCTGATGATTTTCCAACCTATGATCACGCTGCATTACCTGATGACAACAATGAATATATATGGGTTCATAAGGGTGATAATTTAAGCTCAATACCTACACAAAATAGTTTTCCTCCAATAACTATAGCTGGCTTTGATAGTATCTCTGTTACTAATAGCTTAACTGATTCAGATCCTAATGGAGTAGTAATGGATCCTATCATAGGGATAGCTTACGGAGGATATATACCAGATGATGCTGGAATAGGACAGGCAATACCTTACAATCATTCTGGAACAGTTAGTGTTTCTGGTGTTTGGAGTGCAGAAGACTTTTTACCAAAGATATCTGGGGTCATTCAAAAATCTTTAATGCCTTCTGCCATTAATAATTTAAGCTCTAGTTATGCATCAAGTACTAATAAAATTGTTATTCAAACAACTGGAGTTTCAGTAGGGTCATCTGTAATAATCAATGTTTATGATGAAAACACTTTGTTTGATACTCATACACTGATTGTTGAAACTGACAACATTATTGCTTCTTCTGACTATTTAACGTATATTAAAGATTTAGGGAATACTACTGAAAGCAATTTGAAGAGTAACATACAATTTAAGAGCGTAGTAGAAGAAGTAACAACTACTGGTATTCTTGTTAGACACAATAATCTATCTATACAAAGTGGTGATTATGCTGGCATAGACAGAGATGGCTATACATCTACCGAGCTACCACTTCTGGATAATCCTGGTATCATTAGCGTTGCTTCTGGCTCAACAACTGGCATAATGTTACGAAATAGTAATGGGTCTACCAATTGGACACAAGGTTTTGATGTAGGAGATTTAGTAGATGTTTACTTGAATATTGATGACAATATCAAGATCATGCCATACAATAATACATTTATTACTGAAGGTAAGTATGGTTTTCAAATTACTGGTCGATCAAATGTGAGAGAAAATGAAGATTTAGTTTATAAGATATGTACCGCAGAAAATTCCGGTCAGCCTATTTTTGATAGCGCTACGTATCCTCATGTTGGAATTACTTACAAGAAACATTTTCAAAACTATGCATTGCATGTAAATAAGCCTATTAGTATTGTTGCCGCAACAGTAAACAAGACAGGTAATACATTGACATTTAGTACTTTAGGAGGTAAAAGACCTATTGCTAATTATGCTCCAGATGTTCAATTGGCTGCTGGGGCTAATGATTATAGCTATTGTGGATTTTTAAGAAATAGTACTAATCCAGATATTATTATAGATGAATACGATAGTGTTAATGATAGACTTAATATTAGTTTTAATTTAGATCCTCAATACGGAATTGATTGGAGCACATACAGCCAGATTAAGATTAAGATTTCAGACGAAACAGGTACCGACGAATATACTTATACCTACTAGATAAATAACTATGGCAACCTTACATATTAAACCAACATCTCCAGCACAAGCAGTTTCTGTTTCTCAAGGAACTGGTGACACTGTAAATATTGTATCTTCTCCTACATCTGCTGCTAATCTTTCTATAGCAGTGGGTGTTGAAGGGCCTGAAGGTCCTCCGGGTTCAGGATTCCCAGGCCCAACCGGACCAGAAGGACCGACCGGCCCTCAAGGAGATATTGGACCATCAGGAGCCAGAGGTTTAATTGGTTCTGGTGTTAGCTCTATAACCTTTGGTAATAATACGGACACTTTTTTGGTAGATGATTCTAATTCTACTGTGAATTTTTTAGCTGGAGCAGGCACAGCTTTGTCTGTTAGTGACTCTAATAATTCTATCACCATAACCAATACCTTAGTAGGACACCAACATATGTCCTCAGATATTAGTAATTTTAATGAAGCTGTAGATGATGAAGTAGCAGGATTATTAATAGAAGGTAACAATATTGATTTAGCATATCAAGATGCTGATGATAACACCTTAATAGTTTCAGTAACGGGATTGACTATTGGTACAGATGTACAAGCATTTAATAGTAATCTACAAGATATATCAAACCTCACAGCTACATCTGGACAATTGCTTTACACCAATGATAACAGCGATTTTGAATTAATTACTTTATCTAATACTACTAAAGAATTTTTAAATGACGTCAGTACAGAAGAACAAAGAACTACATTAGGTTTGGGTACTATCTCTACGTATAATTCTGGTGAGTATGCAAGTACTAATAGAGGTAATACTTTTGTTGGAGAACAATCATTTAGTGATGGGGTTATTAATAGATTTTCAGCATCTATAAATAGTCAAACATCAGAAACATATCAGATAGTGCAAGAAGATAATGGTAAGACTATTACATTTGATTATGATCTTAGTTCGGTTTCTGTGTCAATGGACAGTACAATTAATGCAGGGTTTAACTGTTTAATAGTTCAATTAGGTAGTGGACAGGTTCGTATGAATAGTTCTGTAAATAACAGATATAATCATACAAAATTAGTTGGACAATACTCAATAGCTACTTTAGTTAAAATTACAGAGTCACCTGCTCTCGTTATATTGTCTGGAGATACTACAGATGCTAACTCTGGACCATAGGATAAAAGATCATGATACTACCACCATTTTTTGGCGCAAATTCAGTTTATGATGAAGATGATGTGAAAAATGTAATTGTAGATTATTTAGCTTCTGATATATTTACTTTTGTTGATCCACAAGCAACAGCTTCTTTAACTTATTTAGTAGCAGATGTCGCTGCTTTTGATAGTCCTAAGTCACTATCGTCTGTAACTTATTTATCTGCTGACACACTGTCTTTACCTAGATTAGCAGATGGCGTTGCTCTAACATATGAAGCAGTAGATATATGTACTTTCGACCCTCCTCCAGAACCTCCACTTTTAACAAACTTTTTAAGTACCATAGTAAGTGATACAGAGATAGAATTTTCTTGGGATACTCCGTATAATAATAGATGTCCTATTACAGAATATATATTACAATATACAGATTGTTTTTTAAGTGATATATTAACAGAGGACAGCAAAAGTATTATCGAAGAAGCAAATTATGTTTCTGCTGAGAATCAGGATCGAATAGTTTCTGAAAACTCTAATCAGATTATATCCGAAAATGCTAAACTTATTGGAGAGCAACACAGAGATAATTGCACATATCAAGAATATGATCGTAGAAAAGTATTAATAGAAAATAGAGATAGGTTAAAAGCCAATACACAACTTTTTATTACTGAGCAGTCTAGTGGTATAGGTACCGTAAATAACATTTTAGTGCAAGATTTAATTAACAATCAGCCACATATATTTAGAATTGCTGCTGTTAATTGTGTAGGCACAGGAGAGTTTTCTACTACGGGTATCCTTACTCCTGTCGGTCCGATTCATAAATACTGTGATATTAAGTTGTTTATGCAGCCTAATAGTACAACAAATGTGGAATCATCCTTAATTGATTATTCTTGTAGAGAAAAAACCATAAATCAACTTGCTGCTATTGAAACTAGTACGGATTCTAAATTTGGTCTTGGTAGTTTATATTTTAATGGTGTTTATGATTCTTTTCCTAATCCTGGTACATATCCTCATATAAGGGTTAACAATAATTCTACTATTACAGGTGATGATTGGTCACTTCTTGAAGACTTTACTATAGAAATGTGGGTTAGACCTAGCAGTTCTAGTCATAGTGATACATTAATCTCTGCTTATACTCAAGGTGCTGATTCTGATGATATGGATGCTAATAGTAATTATTGGAGACTATTCAGAACTAGTACTGTTTTAACTTTTCAAGCTGTTGTTAGTGAGTTGACTAATGAAACAGGAGAATATGGTGAACCTGTATATAATAATGGTACATTAAACTTAAATTATACGGGAGCTTTACCTACTGGTGAATATACAAATATTGCAATTAGTAGATTTAATAATATTGCTAGGCTATATATTAATGGGGAGCTAAAAGATAAAAAAGAATTTGATAAAAATATTGCTATTACAGGTGCTGGCTATCTTATAATTGGTGGTAATCAAGGTCCCGTATATGATGTCTCAGATACTTTTGGTATTAGTAGAGGAGCGATACAAGCTGGTACTCAATACATTGGATATATTGACGATATTATGATAAGTGATTCTGCGAGATACGCAAAGATTAATTTTGTTCCAGAAAAATATGTGGATCCCGCAGACTGTAATGAGTGTGGAGGATATGCTGTTGCATCTACTTTAGCAACTGTTTCAGATGAATTTATTCCATAAAGGGGTATATACTATATAATCAGGAGAAAATATGGCCATTTTATTTTTCGACGGTTTTGACCGTTGTACTATCACGAAACAACTAGATAGAAACTACTGGAGCTTTCAACCACTACAACCAGTAGACTATGAAAAATATGCATTTGGAGGATATAGCTACGATCATACTGAAACTAATTATAATGCAAATAATAATTATTATACTTATAGTCCTAATAATGGACATCTGCCTACTAGTAAATATGTAGGAGCGACTACCATTGGTGGGGCTGCTACTACTTATCCTGCTTTCGGAACTCCTTTCGGATTTTTAGCATTAAATAATTTAGATATTAGCGACTCTAGTCTGCTTGCTCCGTTAACTTATTTGCAGGTTAGTGGTTTTTCTTTACCTCAAAGTGGTGAGAGCTTTTTAAATTTTAGAATACATGGGATAGAAACTAAAGATAGTAACTATCATAGTAGTGATGAGGCTGGAAGGTTTGGTGCAAAACATCCGCTGGTAGCATTTTGTAGTGGTAATACTACAGGATTAATTTTAAATATAATTAAAACTACAGGAAACCAGCTTGAGACTATAGAGAATACAAAAATGACAATAGGTCTAGAGGTTGAACAACTAGCAGGTGTTAGTGGATCTTTTGATCTTAATGTTGCCAATGATTTACAAGATTATAGGATCAGATCATTATATAGTAATGGAGGAGCATCATTTCATAGCGGCACCGCACAAGCTGCTGATTTGAGCGATCTCGAAGGTAGAATATTAATGCCTGTAACAGATAGAAATACTTCCTCTCCATATATACCACAAAGTAGATGGTGTCATTTCACATTTGGTATTATTCAAACAGGAGTCATCCCATATATCAAAATAAAATTAGATGATATTGATTTGCTGACGATACCAGCAGTTGACACTCTTACAGATAAAGATTTATGGGATGATAAAATAAGTATAAGTGGATTTAATTATGATAATATTAGATTTTTTAATAGAACTTACAATGCTTCTATTCCGATAGCTTATACTAGTAACTATGCTGGCAACTATAGTAATCATATGAACGATGTAGAGTCCAACTATTATGAAAGAGGAGCTAATACACTCCTAGATGATATCATCTTAAATGATGGTAGTGGAACAGCTAATACATTTTTAGGAAAAACTGCTAAGATTATTCCTTTTACTCCTGGTGTCCGAGGCCAGTATTCTACTGACCTCTCAGACAATTCATCACCCGCCTTAGATCCTTATAGAGAATGGACAACCAACACCACTAGTCATAAATTAGCTTTAAAGAATTTCGATGGAGATACAGGTAAGATTAGTAGTGCTACGCGTGGTAAGCTTACTGCTGTTCCTTTTGGTAGCGGAAACATAGAGGGTATTCAAGCAACTGATAATTGGAGACGGGAGATACAAGATGCTATTGGAGGTATGAAAATCTATACTTCTGCTAAAAAAGAATTTTTAGATAGCTCATTTATTCCTGTAATAAAAACAGGAGAATTAGATAAAGATTTTGCTAGTAAAACTTCATTGTTAATAAGACCAAGCGGTGGTTTAGTAGATGTATTAAAGAAAGAAACTATAAGCTTTAGTCCTGTTGAAACCATACCATCATTAACATCTATTAGTAAATTTGGTTCAGGTGTTAACATGCATGGCTCACATTTTGTGGTGCCTTTTATTGAATCTTATACTGATTTGTATAATAATAGTGCTTACGACAATAGTCATTTGTATCAAAATAATCAAACTTTATTCAATGATGGTAGATTTGTCATAGAAAGCTGGGTGTATTTTACTGGGTCAGAACCTATTGATCTTTATAGAACAACTCCTCCTACGGGATATGAGCATGGTGTGACAACTAAAAGTCAAAGTTTTAATATCTTTTGCGATCAAGAAGGTATAACATATAGCATGAGTGCTGACGCAGATGATCTTCCTCATATTCATACTCAAGACGTTAAATTATTATTTAATCAAACAGCTGCTACTGGAGAATGGCATCATGTAGCATTTGTGCAAGATTATGTGGAGTCATCAAGTAACAATGCTTGGCCAATTTACAGTTTTCTTAATGGTGCGAGAAATTCTCAATATGTTTTATCTGCACCTAGTGGCATGGATTACGATGCACATCTTAGCGCTTATTTTCGTTATGATATATTTCCTACAACTAGAACTAGTGGTATTATAACAGAAGATGCGTTTCCTAGTGGAAATTTCAATATAGATAAAAATATGTTACTAAATTTATCTTCACCATCAGGTGCCTTAGTAGGCTCAGGAACACTTAATAATCCTGCAACCGGTGTTTTGACTATACAAAATACTACTAATATTGTTAATCAAGATATTATATCATTTAATGTAGACGATACAGGCTTTTTACTATTAAATATGCGTGCCACCCTAGTTGGTAATGGTTACCATTTTTTTGAAATTTACAGAAATAATGTAAAACAATCTACCTATAACGGTACCAATGAAAATTTGTCTCCTACAATTCCCAGTACTGCTGGCATGGGTGGTCATGCGAATCAATATGGTCAAGTTTTTGTACATTCTGGAGACCATATAGGTATTAGACCTAGCAATCCGTTTAGTATTAATTCGTTGTCAACAGTCAATGTAATACAGCTATATGTAACTAGTCCAACAGGAACTGGGCCATTCTATCACGACACGAACTTACAAGGTTTTAAAAATTATGGTTTTGGTAAATATCTAAACAGATATGTGACAGATGGAGGTAATTTTAATAATGCAAAGATTTTCCCAACATTTATTGGTGGAAATAATATTATGGGACAGTACAGATTGACACAAGGTAGTGCTGAGGTAGAGGATGGTGTAACCAGAACTAGATACAGAGATAATTTCGATGTGCCCTCAACAGGATTTTTTATTGACAAAGAATCATATATAGATCTAGGTGAAAAAATAAGTTTAACTAAAACTAGATATGGTAAAGTTCAAGAATTTTTTGTGTTTAATAATCCAGAAACAAATCAACCTTGGACAACAGGACTAATAGCTAATCCATCAGGACTAATTTTAGGAGTTCGAAAAACATGAGTTTGAATAAAAGTGTTTATTTTTACTATCCTATTCTGACGCCAGTTGGTGAAGACGTAAGCATAATAAACGATCTATATGGAGAAGTTACCAGGAACAATATAGTATCAACTTCTAGTCTCATTTATGACGACACGATACTAAGAGATACCTACTCACAGAGGATACAACCAACCGAAAATGGCGAAGGTTTCCCAAATACCGATCATCCCTATGTTATTTTAGGAGAACACGATGGTTTAGTTTTGGCTACTGATAAATCCGATACTAAAATACCATTTGTTAGCGGAACATATGGAATAGCTAGTATTCCTACAGACTATAGTTTATATAATAGTTCAGTAATTTCTGCCACACTGTATCTTCGTGCAAATGCTATCTCTAATCATAGTGCAACAGTAGAAAGTTTGATACGTGTTGAGGCAGATACGAACTATGGTGATGATCCATTTATGGCTTTGTTAACCGTAGATCGTATTGCTGTGCTTGATGAAACAACCAATCTTTACGCTTACCCTGGATATATATCTGGTTCTATCACCAATGGATTAAATAATATAGATATTACTAGTTTTGTCAAAGACATTACATACCAATCTTTTTGGAATACAGGACTTAACTTAGCTATTACTGTTGTGCCTACCACTGGTAATGTCGGAGCATTGGTTATAGATACAGAAGAGTCATACATAAGATTTAACTATAATCCTGTGCTTGCGTTAGAGCCTAGAAATGTTGTTGGAGATCCTGGCTATCAACTTATTAATTTAACATGGGACATTCCTTTAGATGATGGTGAAGCTGCTATCATACAGTACAGAGTAGAATATGCTGTGCAAACAGATGAAAATGATTCTTCTTTAACTGAATGGGAACTAGCTGGAATTTCTAATAGTACGAGCCTTACGATAGAAAATCTTAGCAACAATAAATTATATGTTTTTAGAGTTGCTGCAGAAAACAGTGTAGGCTTAGGTCCATATTCACTTCATTCTATAGCTATACAACCTTCTAAGGCAGATGCTCCTACAGCTTCTAATACCTTTAATGATGCTAATCATGCTAGGATTAGATTGCGTAGAGATACTGCTGTTAATTGGAGCGGAACTAATCCTGTATTAGGCTTAGGAGAGCCAGGTTTTGAAACAGATACAAATCTTATAAAGATTGGAAACAACAGTTCAGGATGGAATCAACTACCTTATGTTAAAGTAGATAATGATAGTATAGTTTTTCCAACAGATAGAGATGTTAATTTAGTAATAGGTGACTCTAAAATAAATGCAGATAGTCCTAGAATATCTATGAATTTGAGCCAGAATGAAAAATTTAATGTCGTTGCAGAAAAAGGCATAGATTTAGATTATAGTTCTACTTATAATAGTTTAGTTTTTAGTTTAGATAAAACTTTCACACCATTTAAAAGTGGAGAACTTCACAGTCCCTACTCTCGTGGTTTAGCTGGTAATGTTAATTATACTGACGACCATATGTATATCTGTACTGATACGAATTTTTGGAAAAGAATTGATTTAGATAAATCAAAATGGTTTGATCCAGAAAGTATTGCTGTGTCGTTAGACTCTGGTAACTATCCTAGTGTGACAGAAATTTATTTTTCTGGCTTCAATGCTATTATCAGTACCGATGGAGATCCTTTTCCTGCTAAGGCTAGTACGAATTTAAAAAACGATGGGGTTACACCTAGATCAGACTTTTTCAACGCCTATCAAATCACTGATCAAAATTACAGTTTTTCTTTTAGATACAGAGGCGGTAAAAATGTAGCCTCATCTGAATCCGCTGTTTCTGGATTTAATGGCATGCTTGCAAATGGAGTTATGTTTGCTGCTCCAAGAGCAGGTACTGAGTCGGTTGGTATCTATACTCCTCCAACAGGTTTCCATTACAATAGATCTCATTTTGCTACTCATTTTAAAATGGATGATTGTGGTGGTTATGTTAATTTTGAACGAGTATATGCATACTATGATGGTAAATTTTTAACCAGGTGTTGGGATGATCCTTTAGTTTATAATAATAATCCATATTATAGTGGAAGTAATTATAATAGTGATTACTATAGACATACTAATGGACATTCTAAAATTCTAGGCTTTTGTTTTGATGGCTATCCTGTATACGGACCATTTGGATATAGCGATTCTGATGATGCAACTTCTTCATGTTCACTAATGACTAGTTCATATATTGCTAAAACTGGTGATGGTCATAGACCAGATAATTGGAAATATACTAACTCTATAAGTGTTAATGATGTCGCATATAATTTAACTGCTGGTGCTTTTGTAGAGGATTTTAATTATGCTGAGGGTTCGGGTATTTTAGATCAATATAATGGTCGATATGCAATAACACCCGAATATCCAGAAGGTACTTATGCTTATTATTTAACATTTACTAGTGACAGCTTATTAGTGCCCAAATATCCCTATATAATAGGTAATTTTTCTAAAAATAAAAAAGTTAAACAAGACTTAGAATCATCTTTATTACCAATTAGTGTAGACGGATATTTCCCATTATTTACATCGATAAGTTCTGCAGAAAATTATGGACTTTTAAACGGTGGAGATGGCACATATGAAACTTTGGTTATTTTAGGTAATACGTATTATAGACCTAATGGTGTTGGTAATGCCACTAGCCCTGCTGCTCCAACAGACATTAGCTTGTCGGAAAATAGAATTAGTGAAAAGGCTACGATTGGTACCATAATAGGAACCCTAGTAACTACTGATGCTAACACAGATGATAATCATACTTATAGCTTAGTCTCTGGTGATAGTGCTGATGATAATGGCAATTTTAGTATTTATAACAACGAGTTGAGAGTAAACTCTATTCTTAGTGCGGATATTCAGTCTACACACAGCATAAGAATTAGAACAACAGATGAGACTAACAGATTTTTTGAAAAAGCATTTAGTCTTAGTATTTTGTCGGGTACTAGCTTAACTAGTCTTAGTATTGTTTCTGGTATTACTTCATTGTTAGCTGGTAGTGGACATACTTTTGGTAGTGAAATAGCAGGCACCGCTAATGATGTTACTTATAGTTGGAGTGCTATAGGTAGTCCTTATGTATCGGGTGTAAGTGCTGCTACTAGTGGATATTATGCTCTTGCTAGTACTAATGTGTTACAGAGAAACGACGAAAATGTAAATGTATCCCTGACTGCTAAATCTATTTCCGCATCCCATACAATGGTTGCTACTACATCATTCATATTAGATCACTCTGAAGATCCTATATGTGTAGCAGGCTACTATCCGCTATACGCTTCAGAAAATGATGCTATAAGAAATCCTAACGGTAATGGCACAGCCCACATGCATACTGTTGAAGGGGTCTTTTATTGGATGCCTGGTGGCTTAAGCGAGGATTATCATGGTAGTTTTGATTGTGATTCACTTGCTCCTAGCAAGACAGACGTTTGTTTAGATGGTAGTATAAATGTTACCATAGCTAATACTGGTGATGGAAACAGATATCTGTTCGATGGAAATTCTAGTAATACACACCGTTTCAAGGCTACTACAGGAACCTATGTATTTAATAATGTTCCTTCTAGTCATCCTATAGCGTTCCATAACAATGGCAAACCCATAGCTTACTCAGGCACCACATCTGCTGGAAACAAGACAGGATTAGACGGCAATACATATACTTTCTATTATGGTAGTGTGACAGGAGTATTTACAGGCAACTTTACAACCACTTCTTACGAATGCTATTATCATGGTTATATGGGAGGTCAAGAGAATTTCATATACGATAACACCTGCACTACTCCTACTCCTACTTTAAGCGGTACTTCTATTACTTCTTTAAGTAGTGTAAACGGAGGATCATCAATACAACTTATTGCAAGTAAAGTAGGGACAGCTACTGATGTTACTTATGCATGGAGTATTACTTCCGCTACAGGAGCAAGTCTTTCTAGTTCTACAGGAACATCTGTAAATCTAAACACAACGGATTTAGATACAGACACAGACCAAACTGTGACAGTTACTCTAACAGCCACATCTGTTTCTGCCGGAAACAGTGTCACTGACACAAAGACAATAACAATTTCTCAAAGTGCAGATAGCAGTACTCCAACTTTAACAGCTGTTAATATCAGTGGAAGCACATCTACTAATGGAGGAACAGGAGTAACTCTTACGGCAACACGCATAGGTACCGCAACTGATGTTACATATTCTTGGAGTGCAACATCATCTGCAACAGGAGCATCTTTATCTGGTGCTACAGGTTCTAGCACTACAGTTAACACGACAGATTTGAATACTAACACAGATCAGTCAATCACAATACAAGTTACAGCAAGCTCAACGTCTGCATCATCTACTGTTACCGATACTCATACTATCCTCATTTATCAATCTGCTGATGGAGGTGGTGGCGGTGGTTATGGTTAACTAAAACAAATTAGAGGTATAAAAATGTTTGATAACTTACTTAGTCCAGAATTTAAAAAACTTTTTACAGATTCAATAGACACCTTAATTGATCAAAAAGGTTTGAGTGTTCCTTGTACTCTCAAATATGAGAATAGTAAAAGGGATTTGTGCTATAATTGTGAATTTGATCCTATTACACAAAGATCAGCTAATAGACCTAAATCTAATGCAGCTTTTACTTTTGCTAGAGAAACTATGTGTCCTGTTTGTAATGGTTTTGGTTTTATAGAAACAAGCACAGACGAGACTATATATTTAGCTGTTATTTTTGATAGCAAATATTGGTTAAATTGGGATTCTAAATCTGCTAGAGTTTCAGATGGCATGGCTCAAAGTATATCTAAAATAGATACACTACCTAAAATTGCTAATTGTAAAGAAATGATAATGGATACTAGTATATCTGCTTATGATAACTATAGATATAGTTTGGCTGGAGAACCTACTCCTGTTGGTTTAGGCTCCAATAGTTATATTATTAGTATGTGGCAAAAATCATGAATTTTAGTTTTAAGTTATTAGATAATGATAAAACTATAACAAATAAGATACTGTCTGCACTAATAAGTCAACTGAATCCTGTATTTAGTAAAGCTAGTAAGGATGCTGCTGTAGAAGTCCAAGCTGCTGTTAAAAGATCAATAAAAGCAGAGGGTGAGTATTTGTCTCTCATTTCAGGACAATTAAAATATGAGCTTGGTGTTCCTAATCCAAGTATAGTTGATAAGATAGTTGATATTTGGGTTAATAGTATAAGTATAAATACTAAAAAAATAACCATCAAAGGTAATTCTTTATCTGGTGGGTTTTCTATTAATATGATTAAAAGTGACTATTCAGATGTTTTGGCGTCAGCGGGGTCAGTAATAAAAGATAGTAGTACGGGTTCTTTAGTACCTTGGTTGGAATGGCTACTATTAAGAGGCGGAGACATACTTGTAAAAGATTATGAGGTATTAATGGGTCCTAATCCAAGATCTCGTACAGGAATGGCCGTTATGGTTAGTTCTAAGCAGAACTATCGGATGCCAACGAAGTTTGCTGGAACTGAAAGCAATAATTGGGTGTATAGAGCTATTAGTAGACTAGATGACACCCAAATGCAAAGTATTATTCGGACAGCTTTGGAGAAAAATTTATGAGTGATTTACCATCGTATACAGTATTTAATACTGTTGCTAAGTTAGGAGATAGTATGCTCATAGATGAGCTTGAAGAAAATCTCAAGGCTTATCTTGATTGGGGATTCTTAAACATAGGAGGATATATCAATGTAGATGTGCCTACTAGCGGATTGTATGGTGGTACTTTTCATGAGCTAAAAACAGTTTCTACCCCAGGATATAAGGATGGACAAATTTGGCAAAGTGCTAAAAAAGATTGGGTATGGCAAAGTGGATTCTACTGGGATGATGGATATTTTGATAATAATACTGCTAATAGTATATCTGGTGTGACTATAAATAATAACTTTATATCAGGACCAACAGGAGTTGCTGCTACAGGATACTACATAAATTATCCACAAGGACAGATAGTTTTCGATAAAGCTATTTCTAAGACTTCTAAGGTTAGTTTGAGTCATGCATATAGATGGTGCCAAGTATATAAATCTAGTACAGATCCATATTGGAAAGAATTACAAGAATTAACCTACAAACCTTCTCCATCATTAAATCAAGCTAAAAGTGGTGATTATAATATATCATCTAATCATCGCATACAAATGCCTGCTATTATAATCGAGCCTATAGCCAGAAGTTTTTCAAAACCTTTCCAGCTTGGTGGTCATGATTTTATGGTTAGCCAGGATGTCCTATTGCATGTTTTCGCAGAAAATGGCGCACACAAAAACAGAATTGTAGATATTTTAAGGTTACAAAAAGAGAATACTGTTAATATGTATGACATAAATAAAGTTGTCGATAGTGGTGTTTATCCTCTAGATCATAAGGGTTCTATCAACCCTAACGGATCAGCATATCATGAGCTTTCTAGCGGAAATAGCCCTTATTTTTGGAAAAATTTCTACATTAAAGAATTAGACCTTTTAGATATGGAAAGTAGAAATAAAAATATCTATTGGTGTACAATAAGATTAACGACCGAAACACTTATATAAGTTATTTTTCCTCCTTATAATTACAATCCGGAGATTTCATTATGGCCAACGTTAGAACCTTTTATGCCTGTCAAAAAGTATCATTCGGAACAGCATCCGGATCAGCAGACTCTTCCCCTACAGAGGCTTACAAAACCCTCAATGCTATTCAAAGTGTGGGCATTACTACCAATTTCAATCTAGACCCTGTTTATCAACTTGGCCGTTTAGCTCCTGGTGACCTTTATGAAGATGTACCAGATGTTGAAATTAGTGTTACCAAACAGTTAGATGGAACTACCACTATCTATCAACAGATGATGGGTGCTACTACTGCCTCATCACTGGCTGACCTTAGTGATAAACGTAGCGCTGTTTTACTACAAATTTATCCTCAGACCTTTCAATCTGCTACTGGAACCCCAATCGCAGTTTGCAAAATGATGCCTGCTTATCTTAGTAGTGTTACTTATAATTTCCCTGCTGATGGAGCATTTACTGAAGAAGTTAGTATCGTTTCTAATAGTAAACAGTGGGCAGCAGCTGCCCCTGTCAATACTGACCCACCAGATGCAAGTCTAACCGGTATTGCAAGACGTCAGATGTTTGACCTTACTAACTCAGTGTTCCCAACCGGTGCCGATGGTGCTGCTAATGCACCGTTCATGAGTGGTTCACTACCAAGAGACTTCAAGCTTCAAAGTGTTAGTGTTAGTGTTGACCTTGGTCGTGAAGAAATCTTCCAGCTTGGTGAAAGACTTCCTTTTACCAGATATATCAACTTCCCTGTTGAAGTTAACTGTGAGTTTGAATTTATTAGTGCTGAGGGTGATCAAGTAGGTGCAACTGAGAGTAACGCCAGCTGTGCAAATCCAAAGGCATTAGTAGACAGAGAGATCAAGCTTACGTTGTGTGATGGTATGATATTAGATTTAGGTACTAAGAACAAGCTTAATTCTGTTAGTCAAAGTGGTGGTGATGCTGGTGGTGACAATGTAACATATACATTCAGCTACATTAACTATAGTGAACTGGAATATACAAAGCCTGGTGGTACGCCAGCTGTAACCACAGTATCATTTGATGATATGGAACAGGTTGATCTCGATAATTATGGAAGAAAAAGTTTTTCATAATTTGTAATAACTAGTCATGGATAATTAGGACGGATGTGAATGATTACGAACTGGATACATTAATAAATAGAATAATTAGCGGCTATCAATTTATAGAGATAAAAAATAATTTATATAAATTAATAAGTCCGACCGTTGACCTCAAGATGGCCGCTGATTATCTATATCATAAGACTTATCAGGATAATCTTTTTTCTAGCTTTATCCCCAAGGAAGATATTCACTATTTCTTGATTTCTACCGATATGATTTCTGAGAATATTGATCAACAAATAAAGACTACAGAAAAAACTCTAGAAAATACCAAAATACAATATTATAAACAATTTTTTAAACAGTCTGTAAAATCTAGGAATCAAAAAAAAATAAGATCTATAGAAACTATTTTGCACAAAGCATATAGTGATAAACAATATTTAGATTTTTTAACATTAGAGCATTATTGTGAAAATATTAAAAACGAATATCTTTTATGTAAAACACTAATGGATCCGGATGATAATTTGATCTTTGAGAACTACCCAGATATCAATCATATATTATTTAACAATATAGCACAAGAGATTGCTCAAAATATAATCCCTGTTAGTAAATACAAACAGATAATTAGGAGTGATGTTTGGAGAAAACTTTATAATTCTAATCCCACGAATATATTCGACCGGTCTGCATCAGAACATACAGAAGAACAAAAGGCCGTATTAAGTATTAATCAAATGTATACTAAAATTTATGAACATCCAGAATGTCCTAATGAGGATGTTATTGAAGATGATGATGCTTTAGACGGATGGATGTTAGAGCAACAAAAGAAAAATGCTAAAGAAAAAACAGAAAAAGGTGTAGATAACTTAATAGGAAAGTATGGAAAGAACGCTCAAGAAGTTTTTCTTATGCCTAAAGATGAGAAAGAATTTGATCAAATTAATGAATTGAATTCAAATCAATCGATGGCTAAGATAAATGCTCGTCGTAACTTGAGACAAGGAGAGATAAAGGAAGATAGTGACTTTTCTGATACCCAAGCAGAAATGCTGAATAAAATAGCAGAACTAAATAAAAGGAAATAATAATGGATAAATTCTTAGAACAAAGTTGTAGAAGAGTACAAACTACCATGATAGGTGCGTTATCTAAAATGGAAAATAGTTTTGGGCATTTGTGGGGTCATTTTAAAGATGGCCCACTAACAGAGCAAGAAGAATCATTTGCAGACTTGTGGGATGACACCCGTAACTCTATATTAAACCAAGGCAATAAAGAGATTAGAAATTTAAAACAGGACCATATGAAGGAATCTGCTGACCGCATAAGGCAGTCTGGAGCTATACCTCTCACTATGGAAACCAAATTTCATACACGAATAGAAGATCTTAACACTAAGAAAGGTTTAGATTATGAAAACTGAGGATATTAAAGTAGAGGTAGACGGAAAAGAACAGACTTTTACAGTACGTTCTCCATCCCTAACAGATCAACGAGAAGCTCAAAAAGCATATAATACTGCTTTTACAGACGCTATTAAGAGTAATAGTGTGGTTAGAGCCAAAATGGATGATGTCCTTGAAGATCAAGGATTATGGAATAAAGAGAAGCAAAAGAAGTACGAAAAGCTTCAAGAAGAACTTTTAGCGGGTGAAAAGAAGTTGGCTAAGGGAGGTTTCGCATTAATTGATGCTAAGAAATTAGCTCTTAAGATGCGAGATGTAAGATTAGAAATTAGAGACTTAATAAGTGTTAGAACGAGTTTGGATAATCATAGTGCAGAGGGACAAGCAGACAATGCTAGATTTAACCATTTAGTTAGCTCTTGTGTGGTGTATAAGGAGAATGATAAACCTTATTTTAAAGACTTGGAAGATTACATGAACAGGATGGACGATCCTGTGGCTTTGGCTAGTGCTAGTAAATTAGCAAATATCATTTACGGTCTGGATAATGACTTTGAGAAAGGCTTACCAGAAAATAAATTTTTAAAGAAATATAAATTTGTAAACGACGATTTGAGGTTTATTGATAAGCAAGGGAGAACAATTGATAGCGATGGTCGTTTAGTTAATGCAGATGGTCGATATATTGATGAACAAGGTAGTTTTGTTGATAGAGACGGAAATCCGGTTGACAAAGAAGGTGAATACGTTGTTGATGCTGAGCCGTTTTTAGATGATGATGGTAAACCAGTAGTTCTTGAAGAAGAAAAAGAGACCAAAGAAGATGAAGCACCAAAATCTGAAGACAAGGATAAGGACAAGGAGGCAGACTCCAAAACTGAATCCTCAGAGTAATACTCTCTCTTGGGTAAATATAATTTTTTTAAATAACGCTATGCTGTATACCGGTATGGCGTTATTTTTTTAAGGTAGTATAAATGGCAAAAGGATTTCAACTTACAGCAGAACTAAATCTTAGAGGACCGTCTAACATTAGACAGGTTGTTGGTGGCATACGCAAACAACTGCAAGGAATTAATACCAACCTTAATATAAATATTAATAAAAAGAATATTCAAGGTATGCAGCAAGCTAATACTAGACTTGCAGCAATTAACAAAACATTACAAACAACTGTTAAAAATGCCAGTAATGCCACAGCAGCATTTAATAAGTTGTCTGCTTCTATGAGAAGTGTGGGAAATGTTAAAATTTCTCCCAATATTGCTTCTGGCATGACTAATACGACCAAGGCTGTCACTACAACGACCAAGGCTGTACAACAAGCTACAAACGAATTTCAAGAGTTTGGTAAACTAGGTGGTTTAGCTATCAAAAGGTTTGCTGCATTTAGTGTGGTTACTGGTGCTATATATGCTGTTAACAATGCGATAACTTCTGGAGTTAAATCTTTCTTAGATTATGATAAACAGTTAACTAGAGTTAGTCAGGTATTAAATACTAGTCGAGCTTCTCTAAAAGGTTTAGATAATAGTATAACAGCTTTGTCTACATCTTTAGGTGTGTCTAGTACAGAACTTGCAAACGTTACTGTTACATTATCTCAGGCTGGTATACAAGCTTCCGATACCCGTAAAGCTCTTGAGGCGTTAGCAAAAAGTGCATTAGCTCCAACATTTTCTAGTCTTACCAATACTACTGAAGGTGCTATTGCTGCTATGCGGCAGTTTAGCATCTCTGCTGGACAATTAGAAGGTGCTTTAGGTAGTATCAACGCTGTTGCAGGTAAGTTTGCTGTTGAAGCTGGTGATATTATTACTGCTATTCAGCGTACTGGTGGTGTGTTCGCATCTGCTAGTAAGGGTGTGTCTCAAGGTACAGCTGCTCTCAATGAATTCATAGCTGTCTTTACTAGTGTTCGTGCTACTTCTCGTGAAAGTGCAGAAACTATTGCTACTGGTTTGAGAACGATCTTCACTCGTTTACAAAGACAAGACACTATTGATGCTTTGAAAGAATTCGGTGTTACTCTAACAGATCTTGAAGGTAAGTTTGTTGGGCCTTACAAAGCTATACAATTATTAAGTGAAGGATTAAGAAGTCTAGATACTAGAGATCTTAAATTTGCAGGAATAGCAGAAGAACTTGGTGGTTTCCGTCAAATCGGTAAGGTTCTGCCACTTATTCAACAGTTCGGTACAGCACAACAAGCACTTAATGTTGCACAAGGAGGCAGCGGCAGTTTAGCTAGGGACGCTGCAAAAGGACAACTGGCATTAGCCGTACAAATCCAAAAAGTTCGTGAAGAATTTACAGCTCTTGTTAGAAGTATATCTGATTCTACAGGATTTAGAACTTTACTAACTTTAGGCTTAGATTTAAGTAGAGTATTTATCGGCGTAGCAGATGCATTAAAAGGTGTTCTTCCTTTATTAGCTGGATTAGGTGCTATGAAAGGTCTTGGTGCTTTAGCTGGATTTACTAAAGGTTTTGGCGGTGTGTTTAAAAAGGCAGAGGGTGGTTATATCCACAAGTTTGCTAGAGGAGGTACTGTTCCCGGCACAGGTAGCGGAGATACTGTTCCTGCTATGTTACAACCAGGAGAGTTTGTTATTCGCAAGAAAGCTGTAGCAACCCTTGGAACAAAACGTCTACACAAGATGAATAAGTTTGGTAATGGTGGCAAAAGTAAAAAGACGAAAAAAGATTTTGAGAATCTTACACCAGATGGAGGTGTTCATTTTACGCATCTAGACAGTGGCAGTACAAGTGGTCTACCTAAGGGTTTCAGAAAAGTTTACACCAATATGGGATTAGATCTGCCTGCTAACTGGAATTTGAATTGGGCTAAAGGTGGTGGAAATCAAAAGGACGGTAAAGGTGCTGATGGCAAGACGCTTTCAAAATATATTAAAAATAATCGTGTTTTTGGTAGTTTATTAAGATCTGGCAGAGGATCTAAGGTTTATGGCTTTAAAGGAAGATCAGAATCAAAAGCGTTCAATCTTTTACAAGAGGGCGAACAACTTTTAAGCCAAAATTTAGCTAACCAAGTAGCTCCAATGAAAAATTTTGATACAGATAATCAAGTTAGTAACTCTCTACCCAATAAACTTAAAGCTGCTATAAAACAAACTTTTACCAAAAAAGGAGAGGCAGAGACATTAACATCTGGATTTGAAGAAAAATCTGCTTATACAAAAGAAGGTAAATCTGGTAGACGTAGATTAAGTAACAAAAAAAGAGACATGTTAAACAATAATGCTCTTGGAGGTTTTATTAGAGGATATGCAAGTGGTGGTAATGTTCAAGACACTGTTCCTGCTATGCTTACCCCCGGCGAGTTTGTAATTAATAAAAGTTCGGCATCAAAGCTAGGCACCAGTACATTAAATAAACTAAACAATGCAGATAGAATCAAAGGATATAATCGCGGTGGTGTTGTAGGGTTTGCAAATGGCGGATCTGCACCAGCAAGACCAGGCACTACTATGGCTACTATTGGTGTTAGTCCAAGTGATGTTGCTTTACTGGTAGAGGTTGGGGACGTATTGCAACAACTTGGTATTCAATCCAGTAATAGCGCTGCTCTTGTTGAAGATGGTTATCAAGCCACGTACGAAGCTGCTGTAAAAGCTATGGAGACTGATCTTAAAAAAGCTAAGGCTGTAGGAGCTAACACGAAAGATCTTGAAGCTAATATCAAAGCTTTGAAGAAACAAGGCATTCAAGCACAAACAGTATCTAAAGCTCTCAGTGGAGCAACTGGTTCTCAATTACAAGGATTACAAAATAGATTAGGTAAAGGACAGAATATTAGGAAAGCTGCTAGTAAAGAAGGCATAGGAGGATTAGCTAATTTAGCAAAAGCAGGCGGTGCAGATCTTCAAGCAATCGAACAATACATTGCTCAAGCTAGTCGAGATAGCAAAACCCTTAATAGTATGGATCAAAGACTAATTAAAGAAAAAGGGGCACATTTAAAAGCATTAGGCCAAAGTGATAAAGATATTAAAGCAGCATTAGATGAAGAAATAAAAATCAGAAGACAGGCTGTGACTCAAAATGCTTCGTCTCAAGGAGCTAGAGGACCTGGAGATTTTGGAAAGAACATCAGTAGAATGACTTCAAATTTAGGAATAGGCATAGGATTATTAACCAGTGTGGCAGGAAATTTAGGAACAGCAACATCAGCAGGTGGAGCTGCAGTCGGTGCTGGTGTGTCTGGTGCTGGTATGACTTTTGGTGCTGGTGGTATAGCTACTTCGTTTGTGACTGATCTATTGCCTACAGATCAACTCAAAGCTTTTGGTGGAGCTATAGGACTAGGCGTCAGTGCTGTAGCAGCTCTCGGTCAAGGGTTAATAGATGCTAGTAATGCTGCTAGACAATTTAAAATTGATGCAGCATTTAAAAAATCTGAGAAGGCTATGGAGGACGTTGCATCAGCTTTTTCTGAACTAGATAAGGATCTAAAAGATGTAAATATACAAAATACTATAGAACAAAAACTTATAGAGGCTGGAGAATCTCTTGCTAAAGGATTAGAAATACAAAACGAAACAGCCAAAATGTTTTGGACTAATGCTATAGATGTAATTAGTTCTGGTGGTGATCAGGCATCTGTTGAGCGTTCTCAAATTTTAGAATCTAAAGGTTTCTTTGCATATATGAGAGCTGGTTTCGATGAGCAATTTAAAAAGAGTGCAGTTAAAGATATTCAATCTACACAAAGAGATGATAGTGTTAGGCGATTCCAACCACTTGCAGCTGCTATCAATAAACTGGTGGACACAAGAGCTGACCAAGGACAAACCTCACAAGATATTATTAATTTACCAAGTTTTGATAAGATGGCTAGGTCTTTAGCTGGTGCTGATGCTGCTACTCAAAATTTAATACAGGCAATTAAAGATAACGCGAATATTACTGATGCAGAGAAACAGGAAAGAATTAATAATGTTACATCTATGTACGCAGAGCAACAAGTTCGTAAAAGAGTAGCTGTTATTGCTAGACAAAAAGAGATAGAAGCTTTACAAAAAAGCACAAGTACATATACTCGTTCTTTAGAACGTATGTATCAAAACATGGAACAATCTATTAATTCTGCTGCAGCAGCATTACAAAAAATGCAAGGTCAAATAGATTTAAACATAGCATCTATGCAAGGACAAGCTAGAGTAGGAGAAGTAGTTTTAGATGCCATTAATACCTTACAAAATCCTAGAGCATTTAGTGGTGCTCAAAATCAACAAGCTACACAAAGAGCTTCACAAGCATTTGGCTCTCAATCAGGAAATATGTCAGCTTTAATTAATTTAGGTGAAAGCATTGAATCATCTGTAATGAGTTCAATTAACAATGTACTGCAAAAAAATCCTGGAGCAACAAACGCTGCGATAGAATCAGAAATTAGTAAAGCAGTAGATGATACCTTAGCTGATTTAGGATTACCTCCAGAACTAGCTGATAAAATGGCTGACGAAGTTGGTAGGGCTCTCGATGAGGTAACCAGAAAAGGAGGAGATACTGTAGATTATGCGAATTTATCTGAAAAATTAGCTAGTCTAAATAGTGTTATTGAGGCTAGTAAAAGAGCTAGAGAAATTGCTATTAAGGTTTTAGAGCATCAACAAAAAGCAATGCAGCAATACACAACCAATCTGAACAAGGTTATTGATCTTGAAGTTAGTTCTAGAAATTATGCTCGTAAAGCTGTTGATATTTTGGCTGATGCTGAAATAGGTTTAGCTAAATCATTAGGTAAAACTGTAAGTGTTATAGATATTATAAATAGTAGGCAGGCTGATGTTAGAAGACAAACTGGTGGTCTTGATGCTGTAGATCCTCAGTCTATCTTCAAAGAGATCGGAAGATTGGAGACACAACGAAGAACGCAACAAGGTGTAGTCAACACTGTTGCTCAACAAGGTGATGTGGGGACGGATGACTTTGTTAAATTTAGCAGTAGTGTAAAAGATACCAGCGTACAACTTAGAGAAAATATTGCAGCACTAAAAGATTTAGCACAGAATGGTGACGTAGCTGCCGCAGCACTTAATAAAATACAAGAAGCACAACAGAGTAACGCTCAAAAAGTAGGCTTCTTTGAAAAAATTGTTAGTAGTACGCCTGATGAACTAGAAGGTATGAACCGTGCTTTTATTAGATTACAACGTAATCTTAATGGACAAGTAAATACTATTAATCAAAGCGTTGGTGCTCAGAAAGCATACTTTGAAGCACTAAAGGGTGGAGCTACTCAATTTGAAGCTATGAGAGCAGCACAAGGAGCATTTGCTAAAGAACGTGGTGAAAGTGCAAGTTTATTAAAAGAGATCATGCCTTTCCTTGGAGATAGCGAACAATCAGGAGGTATCAGAGCAACGGCATTAGAAAGTATGTTAAGAGAAAGTGGTGTTGGCGTCAATCCTATGATGCAACAAGTACTTAACGGTCTTAGAAACCCAGAAACTGATCCTGCTGTAGCGGCAGCAATACAACAATACAAAGCCGCAAATGCTTTACAGTTTGAAGCTAATAAGTTATTAGGTAAATTAGATGCCAATCTAGCAAAAGAGGTTGCTACTAATAGTGAAACTGCTTTTAGAAATGCTCTAGATAGTGTGACATTAGATTTTGAAGACCAGCAATTAAGTGATATCGCAGCTGGGGTTAATAAAATAGTAACATTGATGGAGGGCCAAAACGGTAACCGTCAAGGATTGGCTAATGGAGGAGTAGTTTATGCTGCTGGTGGACAGCAAATATTCCAGCCTCAAGGCACCGATACTGTACCAGCAATGTTAACTCCTGGAGAGTTTGTTGTTAACAGAAAATCAGCACAATCAAATCTGCCTTTACTAAAGAATATTAATAATGGATATTATGCTAAAGGTGGTTTAGTTACTAATTGGAATAGAACTAGTGGTTTTGAGAGTAGTAGTAGTGAAAAACTTTTAGATTCTAAACAACTTTTAAAAGACTTAAATACAAGCGGAGGAACCCTAATTAAAGAAGGTGTACCTAATCTATTATTTGGTGCCCCTCGTCCTAATCAAGATAAAGGCATATATCCTAAAAGCGGTAGCAGAACAGATGCTGATCTTACCACTATGAATTTAGTGGGTTCTAAACCTCTTCAAACTCAATTTGGTTTTCTTCCACAAGTAGCATTTGATGGAGACAGCGGCAGCAAGATGTTAGACGGTAGTGCTGCTTTTACTGAGGCACTATCTAAGAATACGGCTATGGAAGACAGATTTTATATGCTCCCTAAACCTGTTACCAGAAGAATAAAAGAAAGTGAACTAGATAAAAATACTGTTGGTGGTGAAGGTTACGAGTTTAATCTGGGCAAGTTACTCAATAATGGTTTACTAAAGGAGGCAATGTCAACTAGATCAAGATTGGATGAGATAGCGAATATTAAAACGTACCCAAGAACTAGTACTCCTATCAAGCTTACAGCTAATCAACTTGACCATACTTCCAAAGAAGCAGCTGGATTAGGTAGATACATTGGGTTAGCTGATGAAGGGTCTACTGGTTGGACACAAATCAATACCAAGTTAAATACAACACATCCTGGATATAAATCTTACCTTTCTGGCCCAGCCAAACAAGTTATTCAAAAACCTGTTAGCAGACTATTGTCTGTAGGTGCTACAGCAGACCATAACAATTTTGGTCCTAGTAGCATGATCGCTAATAAAGGAGGTTGGCAAGCTGGTGTACTAAATACGTTCCCTAAATTAGATACGGACTCAGAAACGAGTGCAATTAATACCAATAAATCACTAGATGCCTACAATGAAGCTAATAAGGCAGTAGGAGCAGGACTTACTTTTGGTGAATCTGAAGATGGAAGCAAAGTACAACAACAATTAGAAAAATTGTATAATGGGACGACAGCATATGAAGAATTTAAAGGTAGTCTTTTTGACAACTTACCCGACAAGGGTATTAAAAGTCTACTTGTTCCCGGTAGTAAAAGTAGTACTCTTATTGATGCAATCAAAGACAAGGCTAAAGAATCAGAGATGCTTGTAGCTGCGGGATTGCCACCTTTAAAAGGAACAAATGGACAACAGGGCATTTTTGGCTATACCGGCCAGCCAAATGTAAACGGACTGTTTAAACCTGAGGCATTTGACATTGAGGGGGCAGAAACGATTTTTCTTCCTTGGGCTGCAAATTTATCAGAAAAAGATTTAGGTGCAGTATTCCAAGAAGCAGCAAAGCAAAAAAGAGATGAATTAAAGAAATCTGACGGTACTAATAGTATAAGTCTTGGAGAAATGGAGACGATAAAAGCATCTATGAAGTTAGGTGAAGGTAAAGAAGCCTACAATTTGGATCTACCCTTTAATACTATGTATGAAAAATATAAAGGTAAATTATATGATCCTAAAAAACGAGAATATACAAATGACGTCATAAATACATTCTTACCATTTAAAACAGGGAAAGATGATATACATTTATTTAATAACATTGCAGGAAAGTCGGAAAATTTAAGATTATCTACAGATAGCAAGATTACTGCAGAAAATGTCCAAGAAGTATTAAACAAGAAAAAACAAAATATTAGTGACTATTATAGTGCTTTACTAAATCGCTCAGAAATGCCCGCTGGCCTAGAAGGACAATTATTATCTACTACTATCCCAATTGGCCCAGAACTATTAAGAGACCCATCAAAAAATTCTGATTTACCAGTTTTTGTTAACAATCTAGGTAATAAAAAAGATACTATGATTGGCCCGCAATTAGTTGCGAGTTTAAAGAAAAAAGCTGATTCAGCAGGTGATGCTGCAAAGAAAATTGCTGATGGAGATAAATTTGTTAAAGGTGGAGGTGTTGCTGATGATGCACTTGCTACTACAACTAAAGGTTTAACTAAAGCAGCATTGCAATTATTTGGTAAGTATAATTTTGTTAGAGGAGTTAGTGGATTTTTAGGTAGAAATATTGGTGGTGTTCCTAGAAATAAGAATATTAAAGATCCAGAATCAGCTAAACAAGCTGCTGGATTCATCAGTAATGTTTTTGGTCAAGTAGGTGGCACAGCAAATGAAGCATTTGGCAAAGCACGTAATGGTAGAATGGCACAATTTGCTAAGAGTGCATATGTCTTAGCTAGTGGTGCTTGGCAAGCTTTTGGAGGTATTGCTAAGGGAGATACTGGTTTATTACAAAACTTTATATCTGCAGCAGATGATGATGGTAATATTTCAGCAGGTTATGCTGAAGGATTGTTTAGAAGTTTAGGTGGTGGTGCTGCATTAGATGCTGTTAAAAAATATAAACTACCTAATGAGTATAAAGATTTATTAGGCAAAACAGAAGGTGGTAGCATTGCTACCGTTGGAAATAATGGAGAGCTATCATACGAGCCTTTAACTGATGCTATTCCTGATAATGTAGGAGGTTTAATGGATTTAATATTTAATCCATATAATGAATTTCCTGCTGTGGATGTTAGAAAAAATTTGATAGAACAATTCCAAAAAAATCTTAATAGTCTTAAAGGAGGTAATAACCTACCTTTCTTTGATCCAAAAACTTCTGGTTTTGTTAATGAAGGATTGAATAGACTTAAGGGTTGGTATGGAGGTTTTGATGGTTGGAAGGGTCAAGATTATTTGTATGATAATACTGTCCAACCAAAGATGTTTACAAGAGCACAAGAGCTTGCTGGTAGTTTTAAAAATTCAAATTATGGTCAGGCATCAGAAGTTAACGCAGCATTTGGTATAACCAACAAATTTGGAAACTTACCTAACGATCAATGGATATTAAATAGAGGAAGATTGGGAAAACGAGAAGAGATAGAACCAGTACAAAAAGCTAGAGGAGGAATGATTTATGCCAGCGAAGGGCAAATGATCAACTTCCAACCTAAGGGTACAGACACAGTTCCCGCGATGCTTACTCCCGGTGAGTTTGTTGTAAATCGTCAAGCAACGCAAGCTAACTTACCTTTACTTAAATCTATTAATAGAAGTCAAGGCGGCGAAGTTAGTTATTTCAATGAGGGTGGTGAGGCGAGAGAAAAACGACGAGAAGAATTTAAAGCTCGTCAAACAGCAATGGATGAAAGAAGGGCAGAATCAAGACGAGTAGCCCAAATGCCTGCTAAAGAAAGAGTTGCTCACTATAAGACAGGCAAAGGCCAAGAAGCTAAGCGTTCCTATATACAAAACAGTGCTCCATCTAAAAAGCAAGGCATAGAAAATGTTGCTAAATATGATACGTATGTAGCAGAAAGAGCACAGAAAAGCAAAGCCTTAGAAGAAAATCCTCCTTATCCTGGTGCCGCAGGTGATGAGAAGCGACAAAAAATGGTAAACGCAGGATATGATACTAGTAGGTATGATGCATACCATAGGAAAAACGCCATAGATACTGGAAAAGAATGGAAAGGTTACAGTAAGGCTAAAGGAACTGATACGCCAAATCAAGAAAAAAAACCTCTGTTGCCCGAAAGTAAGAAATCAAAATCGCCTTTCGATAAGGTGAGGGAAGATTTTGGTTCTAATAAAAATCCTATTTTGGATGATTATGAAGGTAAGGGTGTGAAGCCAGGAGATACCGGGTATGTTTCTTTGGAAGACAGGGCAGGATTTAAAGACTTACCTTATGAAGAACGAGTAAGACCTAAATATCTAAATATACAACAGGCTGAGCAGGATCATTATTGGGCGCAATCAGATAAAAGAGATAAAGCAAGAGAGCAAAAAAGAACAGAACAAAGAAAAAGAGATATACAATACGAAAAGGATAGAAAAGCAAGAAATGCAGAAAATCTAGCAAAACTTAAGCAAGAAATTAAAGATAGAGAACGAAAAGAGCATATCAAAAAATTAGAACGAGATCTAAACAGTAATGAGTCTCAAATGAGCGAAAGTTCGTTATTTCAGTTCGTTAATCAGAGACAAGAAGCTATTGCCAATAGTCAAGTAGTTAAAGATACAAAAGAGGGAGTGCGTAGAGCTGGGCATGCAATGTCTGCTGTTAGTGATTTGGCTGTTGGAGGTGTTGAAACAGCAGCAATGACAGCTGCAGATTTAGTTGTAAATATTCCTCATATAGAACATCTTGGACCATTTGAAGGTGTTGATATTAATACCTTACGAGAGAAAACGAAAGAAGCTAGAGAAAGAGGAATGACTCGCGTTCAAAAAGGCGCAGCTAATTTAGGTGCTGCGACTATGACCGGTGAACATAGTCACAAGGCTGCAGCTAAAGCAGAAGCATTAAGTCAACAATTAGAGCAACAAACTCTAGAATATTTAGGAGATAGTAGTGGCATTGCCAGAGGAGCTTTCAATGTAGCAGATGTTGGTAAAGAATTCTTGTTTGATCCATTGACTTATGTAGGTGGTGGCGGAGTAGCTAAGGGTGGGAAAGCAGTTGGGAGATATGCTAAAGAAGTAGCCAAATTCAACAAGATAGCTACTGCTAAACAAAAAGCTAAAGCTAAATCAGTTATTGACGCATTTCTTATTGATGCTCAAAAAGCTGGATATACTCCTGGAGATATACGAAGTGCAATAGAAACAGCAATAGCTCATGATGGTAGTATGATTGCTTCACCTCGTTTTAGCAATTCTTTGTCTGCTATACTACATAAGAATCCTTCGGCTCCCACAGCAGGAGTAAGTAGCTACGGACCCAATGTTGTTGAAGGAACAAATACGTTTAGACGAGGACAAGCAATAGCACAATCTGTCAAAGCCACAAACGCTGCAAAAGCGGCATCTAAACAAAAACTACAAAGACAAGCACTTAATGCTGGTTGGCCAGCAGATATTCAAGCTAGCGCTATGAAATCCTGGAAGAGAAGAAGTAATGGTGTTACAGATTCTAAAAAATTAGAAAAAATTAGAAGAATCACTTTTGATCAGTTCCAAGACAGAGCATTCAGAGCTGGAGATAATGCTGGAACAGTGAACATAAATACAAATGTTATGTCATCTGGACGCGCAGGTTCAGGTGGCATGACACAGCCAGGCACTGGTCTTGATTTTTCAAGCGGTAGTCCAGCACCTGGGACCTCTTTTAAAGATTTAGTAGGATATAAAGCTAGAGGCGGAATGATATATGCAAACGACGGAATGATGATTCCTAGAGGAACTGATACTGTGCCTGCAATGTTAACGCCGGGTGAATTTGTAGTCAACCGTCAAGCATCACAATCCAACTTACCTTTACTAAAATCTATTAATAGTGGTATGTCTTACTTTAAAGATGGTGGAGAAGTTGATAAAGAAACGGAAAGAAAGAGAAAAGAACAAGCCGATAAAAAAGCAGCTAATGAAGAAGCTATATTCTTATCAAAGAAATTGCAAATTCCTTTACAGGAAGCATATAAGAAAGCTTTAAATAATATACAAACTGGTCAAGGAGTAGGAGAATTTGGCTTAAAGGCAAGACAAGAGAAACAAAATCAAGCTGCTAGTACTGGAGCACCTAGTCTATCCGGAGGCGGTGCAGGTGGAGGTAATAGCCAAGCTCAAATGCCACAAATGCCACAAATCTCACAAAGACAACAAGCTATGACTGCTCAAGCCAGCCAAGCAGCTTTTGATCCTCAAAATAGTGGAGATGCAAACAAGCAATTAGTTATATTTGGACAAGTTTTAACAGGTGTAAATCAGGTTTTAGTACAATATGGTACAGTATTACAGAATTTAGTGGGTGTACAACAACAGATGATGGGAGGAGGCGGAGGAGGACAGAGACAGGGAGACAATGGTGGTGTATCTAATGGTAATGGTGGATTAGCAGAGTATACTCAAAAATTTGGAGAATTTGTACAGTCCTTGAAGGGATTAAATATACCTGAAAGTATTAATTTGGTTGGACAACATACTGTAAATGTTAATTTTGCTGGAGGAGAACAGCTTGGTAAAGCACTTGATGAAGGTAATCAGATTGCTGATTTTATAGTTGCTAGAGTTCAGTCAGGTTTAGATAATTGGGTAAATGAAGAACTTCCCGGAACAAAAACGCCAAAGTTATAATAACACAAGTGGAGTATAAAATAACATGACAGCCTTATTTGACGAAAACAATAATATAGTTTCAGGCACACTCAATATAGGGTCAGGAACTGTCCATGATATAGTATTGTCCGAGACTTCTGGTAGTCGTACAATTTTTAATCAAAATAATTTAAATATTGATCTTGCTGTTTCTGGTACTGGTACAGGAGACGTTTTATTCTATGATGCCTCAACTGGTCGTCTTGGTTTAAATACTGAAAGTCCTGATGCTGCTTTTCATGTTATTACCGATTGTGCTTTAGATGGAATTAAAGTTGAGAGTGTTACTAATTGTGCAACTGGCGTTAAATTACTATTAGTCCACAACACACAAACAGCCCCAGAGACAGGAAGTTTCCCTGCTACGATTGAACTCGCAGGTAGAGACAATAATTTTAATACAATTAATTATGGGCAGATTAAATCTAAAATCCTTAATCCTGCAACAAACAGTACAAGTGGTGAGATCTTATTCACCGTAGATCATACAGGCGTTAATAAGGAAGTTTTCCGTTCTTCTTTAGTTAATACTGTGCTAGGCGGATTAAATGCTGCTAGTGGTAATGAATATAATGTTATAGGATATAATAATACAGCAAGTGGTTTGTCATATATCGTTCTAGGTGATAGCAATAATACTATTCATAATACTGGTATTGTTATTGGTAGCCACATGAGTACATCAGGCAATAAAGCTGTAATACTTGGTCAAAACAGTTCTTTCAGTGGTTTGTCTAGTATTGGATTAGTTTTAGACTCATCAGTTTCTGGAGTATCTACTATAGCAATAGGTTCGGCTATCTATGCGACAGGTGATCAAGGAATTATTATTGGTAATAGTAATATTGCTAATGGTTTTAATAATATAGGATTAATATCAAATACTACTATTGGTGGTAATTCAGGTATAGGTTTTGGTAATAATCAATTTATACAGGGTGATACCAATATTTATATCGGACACCAGATTAATGTGAGTGGAACTGACGCTATAGTGTTTGGTTCTCGCGTTGGTGCTACGGGTATAGGCAATATGGTGTTTGGTAACTCATCAAATGCTAGCGGTAATAATATTATCAGCATAGGTACAGATAATACTTCTACTAATATTAATAGTGGTATTTATATAGGTAATAATATAGATCTTAGCAATAGTAATAAATCTATTGTAATGGGTTTGGGTGTGACTACTACTAGTGGTTTAGATCAGAGTATTATGATTGGTCTAGATAATAGCACATTAGATGCATCACCTACTGGATTAGTACTTATAGGTCAATCAAACATTGTCTCACATATGAAAGATTCATTAGTTATTGGCAATGAGAACAACCTATCTGGTAATGTCCATAATAATATACTAATTGGACCTAAAAATAGCGTACCTCTTATTAGTAATAATAATCTTGTCATAGGCGTACTAAATAATACAACAGGCATAACAATTAACACTGATGGCACTTTCACAGGTGATGGAGTTAAAGCTGATGGCGATAGTATGTCCAATACTAGCGTATTCGGTATCAATAATTTAGTAACTGCTGCTAGTGGTAGTACTATTATTGGTAACAAGACCAGAGTTTCAGGTTTAAATATTAATAATATTGGATCCTATGTTAATTTAAATAATTCAGATAATCAAAATATAGGTAATAGTAATTTTGTTTTAGGTTCAAGAAATACTACTATAGGGTCCAAGAATGATATCATAGGCTCTTCTTCTGTATCAATCAATACTTCTAATGATCGTAATCAAATTTTTGGAGATAATAGTATTGTTATTGGACATAATGAGGTTGTATTTAGTGGCATTTCTATAGGATACGACAATGAAATTTATGGTATAGACAATATCGTTTATGGTAGAAATAATACGTTAGGTTTTGTTAGACACCCTTGTAAAGTTTCTGGGACAAATGTTGTAGTGGTAGGAGATGTTAGTTCTAACTTTGATGGTGGGGATAGAGTTCTAGTAGGTATATACTCTCCTGCTTCACAAACAGAATCAGTATTCATCAGAACTATCCTAGGTGGCACAGACAACTTAGGCAATTCTTTAGGTGTGGTAACAGAAAATATTGGATCTAATTTTACTACAACTTTAAATGTTACACCAACAATGCATTCTGATGATACCGTTGAGTATTATATAAAAGATACATTTGATGATATTGTTCAAGGACAGGATCCTTGCTCAGAGTGTTTTTCGGATAGATTTGCTGGATTTTCATCTGGTTATGTAATAGCATATCAAGATGGTAATAATGTAGATGCTGCAATTACAAATCCTAGATTTGGTCAGTTCAGTACCGTATTAGGATCTAACAATACAATTAGACACATGAGTGGTTTAGTTTTAGGTAATGATAATCATATTTCTGGTATTAATCATATTGCAATTGGTTATGGACTGAGTGGTAATTACAATGAGGCTATACAGATTGGTACTAATAATTCTAATAAGCTATATTTAGATGATGACAAAGTAGTATTTAATACTGGCTCTTTTCAAAACAATATTATATTTCACACAAGCAATTATGCTGGAGATAATCAAAAGTATGCTATGCGTATTGATTTATTTAATAATCGCATGGGTGTTAACAGTGCTGTTCCGCGATCAACCTTGGATGTTAGTGGTACGCTCACTACTGATCAATTACGTATAGGTTTATCATCTATTTCTGGTTATAGTTTGCATGCAGATAATAGTGGCAATGGTAGTTGGCAAAAACCTACAACTTTTATAGGCGGTAATAGTGGCTTATTATTCAAAACTAGTTCTACTGTAGCTAGTGGACTTAAAGAAGTATTCTTCAATACTTCTAGTGGAGTTAAATCATTTGAGTATGTAAGAGCTAATAGAATTTTATCTGCTAGTGAGAGTTTTGATTTTATAGAAGGCAACGAGACAGAAGATCGTGTTTTTATAATAAATCAAACAGGCTTGTATATGAATAATGGAGCTAATGATTATGGATTTAATCTAAGTATTAAAGGTAGTGGGGTACAAAATCCAGTTAATGGTGATAATTCTATATACTTATTTAATACTGATATTCCAAATAATGCTGTCAGGATGCATAATATTACAGGGATTTCTGGTCAATTTGGTGAAATGAACATAGGAGCTGGATTGAAAGTTCCACTCAATTTAACTGGTACCAACTTAACTGTAGATCCATCAAATGGTGCTCTAAAAAGTCAAACTTTTGATAAACATGATGTCTTATTTACTCGTTCAAATTTCCAAACAAGTGGAACAAATGCATTTAGATACTACGAAGATTCACAGGCTCTAACTATAGGTTTAACAGGAACTCCTCCCGAAACAGCTAATACTTCATTAGTAGAAGGTGCTTCTAATACTTTTAGTCATATTATTTTAGCCTCTGATCAAGGTAAAAACACAGTATTTAATAATGCTGGTTTAGGTAATAAATTTATCATTTCACAGAGTGGTCAGGGTGGTACTAAATTAGGTTTCCAGTATTACAGTGCAAGTGGAGCATTAGGTATAGGTGTCAGTGATACTAACTTATGGGATGTTAGTCCTACTGTATCTAATAGACCTTGGTGGGAAGCTGGTAAATTAGTAGTAGATGGTAAGCTTAGAGCCAGCGCTATGCAATTAACGCCTAATGGTCGATCTGCTGGTACTACAGCTAATAGATACCTTAAGACTATAGATGAAGCAGGTAATATTGGTTTAGATAATCTTGATCTCTCTTACCAATTTACAGGTGTTCATCCACTACAAGTTATTCATTCTCCGGGAAATGATGTAGTGACTGTAGGCATAAGCAACAAAGTATATCCTGGCGGCAGCACACAAGGTACGATTTCGGATACAGAAAATGGTATGACTATAGTATGGAATGGAGTAGATTGGAAACATTCTAGGGGCTTTAAATTCCATCAGCCAGAAAATAATTCTACTAATACTGATGCTACTCCTGGCATAGAAGCAGGTAATGACCTTAGCTTAAATTCTTGTAGAAATAATCATGTAGAGGGTGGAGGTAGTTTTGCTAGAGGTATTAGTGATTTTCAAGGTTCATCTCAAGTTAGTAAATTCTACTTACGAGGTAGAACAGCAGGTAATGTAGCTGGTGTTGAACTTGTTTCTGATTGGCATAAAAATGCTAATACCACACCTAATGCAAACAATACCATAAGCTTGCAATACTTGAACAGTTATGATAGTAACAATATTGTAGATCATAATAGAACAATGGCTTGGACTTATAAAGTTCACTACACTGCACTATTTAGTGATGATCAGAGCACACCTACTTTTGGTATGGTAGGAGGAACAGTTGAAGGTAGTTTACTAAGCTATAAAGCCAGTGATGGCACTAGAACAACTACAAATGTAACTGGTACAATTACACAAAGAATTAATACTGGTGGACCAGATTATGGTGTTAGTAAACATCCTATCTCAGTATATCCTGATTTTAGTAGTCCTAACTTCCAAAGATTAAGAATTGATGCAAATGGTACTAATGAACAAACTAGTGGGGATACAATTAATGGTATGTTCCATGTTGAAGTAGAAATTAATCAGGTTCATATGCCTTCAGGGATTGTATTTGGTAATAGTGCCATAGTCTAAAAAGAGGACCAAGAATGGGAGTAACTATAAAATATGGAACTTATGAGTTTCCAAATCCTACGCCTAAAGTAACGTGGGATTATCAATATAATGCAACTAGTGCAGGAAGGAATATAGGAGCGACACTCAATATAGGAGTCGAAGGTTCATATTATAATGCTGGGTCTGCGGATTCTTTTAACTCGACTGCTTTTGCTCAAAACGTTATAGATCTAGAGGCTGCTTTTCGTAAAGATTTTCAAGAGTTTAAGATAGATGGATGTAATGGAGAAGTTTTCCCCAACAATGACGCCCTCGATACCGATATAAAGGAAGGTATTCGTGTAGACAGTTTTGAAATTAATAATAGTCAAGATGAGTATTGGCGTAATTTTATTAGCTACAGCATACAGATGTCTGTTCCATTAAATAGTGGACAGAAGTATTTACCTACTCTTCCCACCAATATGCTTGATAAAATTTATCTATCTTCTTTAAGTGATACTATGAGTGTTTCTGAAGAAGACGGAGCAGACTACTTACAAAACACCAATACTGCTTTATACCCTAGCGGTGGTCCTTTAAGTACTAGATTTTTAAATATTACACGAACTATTAGTGCTCAAGGTAAAGACAGAAAAGATAAAAGAGCTATAGACAGTGCTATAGAAGCCGTTAAGAAAGTTAATGAACACTTAAGTTTTGAGAGTCGTATTAATAAAACTTTTGCGGATCTTAAATTTTTTGATAAATCTACTAATCAAAATTATAATGATGCTGAAGGCAGCTATAGTGTTACAGATACATACAAAGCATTCAGTGGCAATCCTAGTAAATACTATACACATGAATATAATATATCTAATAATATAGATAATAGATTAAATAGAACAGTTAGTATCAATGGAACTATTCAAGGATATAATTTAGAAAGTACAGCATCTACTGATATTATTTTTAATAATGGAGTTATTGGTGAATCTGACAAGGATAAAGAACCCTGTGGCAAGACAAGTTCTAATGCTTATATTATAGCTTCTGGCGGTTTTACAGCAGAGATACAGTTGATTAAAGACAGGGTGGTAAACAGCGTATACTATCCTAGTGGTAGTAAGAAGCATGGTTATATTTTCGACCTTGATAAGCAACAAACCCTTTATCAAGGTTTTAAGATAGATCAAGAAGATGTCAATAATAATCCTAAAATAGAAAGATTAAAATATCTCCATCCTGTACCACTTAGTTTTGATTGTTCTCACGATATTAATGCAGGTTCTGTAAGTTATAATTGCAGTTTTGACAATAGGGTGTACAATTTAATGCCAGGAGCTATCACAGAAAATTTAAGTGTGAAGGATAATTATTCTGTAACTGGATATAATAGTGTAAATGTAATGTATAAAGGAGCTATAATGCAGACTATAGGAACTACTACTATCCCATCTCGTAGTGTTACATACAGTGCAACATTTGATACATTAATTCCTGAGAATACAGATGGTGAGGATGCTATGACACAAGGTATTATTTTCGGCATAGGAGCATATGATACTGAGAAGTTACACAATATTTTTCTACAATTTGATCCCAGCGGGACAATACCTAATTTTACAAATAGCTGGTTATCTGAAGATAATATAAATGCAAATTTTATAGATGGTACTTTTAGTAAAACTAGAACTTGGAATTATGTCCATTAAGGAGTTTGTATTATGACAGAGGCATCAAGTATTGAATATGGAGATTTCACAGATTGGAAATTTAATGCATTTGATGGTGGATCTACTGCTACAGGAGAGGCTTATCCTCTACCAGCAGTTAATTGGACTACCACCAGAGAAAGAAACAGTGCTGGAACTTTATTATCAGAGGAAATAAATGTAAGCATAAAAGGTATAGTTACTTTAAGTGGTTTAGTATCTCATGCTAATGAGGAAGAGGTTTCAACCTTTGATTATTTAATGGAAAGGTCCAAATTTCTTCAAGACCAAATATTTAATAACGACAATAAAAATTTTATGTTTAAATTTGGTGGTAAAGACATGATAAATGGTGAGGCTGCTGTCCAAAGTTTACAATTTTCTCCAAATGAAAATAATTGGACTACCAGCGTAGACTATAGTTTAGAATTGAAGATACCCATAACAGGAACAGGGTCTTTGTTTTACGATCCTCTTGGGATAACACGACACCTTACTAGTTGTAGTGATTCTTTCTCTATAGAGCAAGAAGACCGAAGAGATTTTAATGGTCATAGTCTATATAGACTAAATAGAAGTATTAGTGCTACCGCTAAAGCTTACACAGACATGACAAGCGGAGCATTAACATTTGCTAAAATTTGGGTAATGTCAAAAGCAGATAATTTAGAAATAGGGGCTATAGCTAATCTTACAAATTTTGGACTTTACAACAGGACAAGAAATATAGAACTTAGTGAAACAGATGGAAAGTATAGCATTCAAGATAGCTTTTTGCTCAAAAGTGGAGATCCTTGGATTTATACTGATAGTATTGATGTTTCTGTAACTCCAAATAATTTAAGAACTATAACCATAAATGGAGAAGTAGAAGGCTTATGTCCAATGACGGGAGGTATCACAGCGAATACGAAGGCACCAAATGCTAGTGGTAAATTAGATATTTCTGGCATATCTCCTAAACAAAAATTTCAGAAAGGAGATGAGGTTAATTTCGGGGAAGGAGATGAAGAAGAAGGGCAGAAAGTAACAAAATATGAGAATGCTATAAGCGGATATCAGGCTTTAGAAATAAAAAATTATTTTTTTAACAAAGCTTTAGGTTATGATGGTATGGCTAAATCTATGATTAGTACAAATAGACCATTGCACGGCATACCAGTAAGCATAGATGAAGGATTAAGTCCTCAACAGGGTAAAGTTACTTTTTCTAGAGCATATGACTCTAGACCTACTGGACTTTTGAAAGGAACATTGTTTGAGAGTTTTACATTCACAGATACTGCTCCGAAAGCTTTAATTACCCCAGTACCTGTAATAGGTAGGAGACTAGGTCCATTATACTATAATGCACAAGGATATAGTAATATATCTACTATGAAATTTGCTCAAGGTAAAGGAAGCAGAACTATTACCTATGAGGCTTTTTTCCCTAGAGGTACAGGTATGCCAAAATTTAAATTCCCTCAAGAGCAAATAAATAAAATAGACACTTACTTGCATTTATATGCTCCTAGTGATCCATATACTGGTTTTATAACTGTAGATATGCAAGATTTAAACTTGACAGAGAATAAACTAACTAAGACTATAACATGGGAATATGTTGAATGCAATGCATAATACCATATAATACATTAAGGAATTTTAAATGACTAGTCCATGTGACCATCCTACAGAGGTAGTAGGCCCATTTCCACAGACACTCTTTATGGGCTGTTCAATACAAAAATTTAATCTCAATCTAGGTTGGGGTAGAGAACCCAGCACTTGTACAGTTAATCTTGTAGTAGATCCAGCTAAGCATCCTAGTGATGGCTCTTATGAAGGAAAAACAAACTTTATTGATAGTAAATTATCTCAAGAAACAAATACTCTCTCTTCAAACACATTAGATATTGATGTTGATGTAATTGAAGAGAATCGGAATCTACATAGGAATATTCTTACAAAATTAAAAGATCAAGAAAGTGCTAGAAAAAAGAATGACATTGCAAATGAGGATAATCAGAATCGTAAAGATAATGGTAAGAAAATATGGATATTTGGCAATGATACCGCTTACAATCATACTTTACAAGATCTAGGATTTCTTGCAGATGATTTTGGTATTTTAGGGGATAATATTAGAAGAAATGATATATTAGGATCATTAAGTCATTTTAGGTTTGATAATACTATTTTTAATGGAGTAGTAAAAACCTGGAATTATAATAATGGATTTATAGAAGTTCAATTGCAGAGTCCAACTAATTTGGTTAAAAATACTAAATTAATTATTAATAATTATAATGGTACTATTTCTACCACAATTGATCAGGCAATTATGCTAGGAGGAGGAGGAGAAATAGCTGTGCCTTTTGATGATCCCACTATTGATCCAGGTAATGCGAAGACGAAAGGTAGTATTTATCAAGGTAATATTCCAAACTTGATTAATGTATTAGGATTTGCCGGTTTTGCAAATTTAGGTTATGCTGAAGATAGAGGTGTTTCATTAGGAGCTGTTTATGATTATGTAAAAATAATGCTAGCTTCAGATTCTACAAGCAATAGATTTAATCCTTATAAGGGTATAATTGCTAAAGCTATTAGGAATAGATACGAAGGAGGATTTTTAACCTGGGATAACGCTCTACCGGGCTCAGAACTAAATTTAGATCACTACAACACAATGAACAGTATTATGGCTAATGATGATATCGAGCGTCCTATATTAGATTTTGACATAAGCGATGTTCCTCGTCCTCCTAATGGAGTTTATATTTCTGATACTAGTATAAGCCTGTTAGATTTTGTAGATAGGTGTTGTGAGCCTGTAGGTATGGATTATTATTTTGAGTTATTGCCATCAAGTGCAGCGCAAGGTATTCGCACAGCTTGTATAAAAGTTCGTACTATTAGTAGAAGATTCCAACCTAGTCTTGATAGTATAAGAAATATGGTCACTGCTTTTAGTAATAACGACTATGTCACAGATTTTAAATTTGGTCAAGAATTTCAAGATGCTAAAACTAGAACTATTATCTTAGGAGGTAAACAACAAAGATTATTTCAAGGAAATACTGAAACAGTAGGACACTACAGACATCGTAGAGTTTTTGAGCCTGGTAAAAATAGTTTTGTCGATTTTAGCAAAATAAAGAAAGACAGAAATTATTATAGAGAACCAGATACTGCAAGATATAGAAATCTACTAGGTAAATTTTATACAGGACCAGCGGGAACGGAAGGAGCAGTTGTTGCTCAACCTGATGCAGATTCAGGAGTGCCTAATTTTAATTTCGAAGAAGATGCTCCTTTTAGTTTGCAAAAATTTCTTCGAGGTTCATATTTACCTTTAACACAGTTTTTACCAGATGCTAATTCAGCAAACTCCTCTATATATTTTAATGGACTAAATGATATTATTAAACCTTATTATGGCAAAGATATTAATGGAAATCATAGAACAGTATCATTTAGCAAAAATGCGGGAGAAACTTTTTTTAATGTTAATGGGTCAGATTTAGCAGCATTATTTCCTGCCAACGATGCTCCTAATTTTGTTGGCAGTATCGACGTAAGCGAAACAGAAGTTCGTTGTGCTATGGCTGGTCCGGATTCTTGGTTAAACTATATTTTTGAGATGCCTGTTTTAGGCAAACCTATCGGCATGTCCACCTATATATATAATTATATGAGTCAAAAATTTGGTGGTGCATTTGCTACAAACTTTTTTCTTAATGCATTAAATATATTTAGTTCAGATAAAGGTAAACTTAGCGCATTACCAGCAGTTTCCACGGCGTCACCTATTAGCATAGAAAACTACTTACCTTATAGTGAAGCTTTATGGCCAGCATTAAGTTCTTTACATTCTTTCTTTGCGGAGATAGGTAACGAAAATTATGGTAGAAAATTTTTAGTACAATTGCCTAATATAAGTTCCTATATAGATGGTAATGGAGTAAGAAGATATGCCTATGAAGTTATAGATAAGGCATGGGAAGAGCCCGGTAATTTTATAGATGACACTATACAAATAGGTAGCCCTGTTGCTAATAGTTTAGCAAATGAAGACGGGACATTTGGTCCAATAGTGGGGTTTGATGCTAGTGCAGAATATGATTCAATCTTTGAGGAGACGATGGAAGATAGCTTTATGAATCCATTTGGCAATCAAAATTTGATTACAAAGACTGCAATGAAAAGTCCTCTTTCGTGGTACTGGCCTTTGATACATAATATGCCCAGAGAAGATGTTTATTATATGCCTTTCCGCCAACAGATAGCTCCTCAGGCACTTTTGCCAGAAGGTACGAAAGTTATTAATCCTGCGTTTCCAGAAACTACTTCTGCTCATGGAGAAACTCCTCCAGGAAATGGGTATAAATGGAAAATGTATACCAGAGCTAGTATAGACGATGTGTATCCACAAGCTCAATACAATGGAAAACTAACATTTTATTATGGAAATCCACATTGCGTTATAACTACTGCTTCACCAGTTTTTGTTGATAGTCCTACACAATTAATAAAGACTATGATGGAAGAAATGCTAATTAATGATGGTAAATTTTCTGGCGGTTCGATGGTCGGAGGTAGTAAAAGTTCTTTTGCATATTTATTAGCCTGGACTATTGCCGAAAAGGGATTAAGACAAGCAGGAACATTCCTATCTCCACCTATGGGTAATCAACAGAATTTGCCTATAGCCCCAAGAGCAGCGATACCCATTTTTGCTGCTATACCTTTAAAAAGTAATTTTAGTTGTTATGGACCTTGGAGTTCTCATCCTGGTTTAGGGTTTGAAGGAGACGGAAATCTGTTTAATGATAACTTTCCTGTAGAACAAATTAATAATTTAGTAGGAGAAGTAAATTTCGAACATGATGAGAGTGCTGTTCCTTGGAATTATGGTGGTATTCATGCTATGGATGATTCTATACTTGTAAAAATAAAAGACAGCAATCAATATCAGCAAGTTCTTGAAAATGGTACTATTACTACTGCAGGTATTATGTTCCTAGGAAGTAATTTGGGGGGTGTATTAGTGGCCAATGGTCCTTTGGTAAATAGTGTTAGTATTAATATTGGGGATAATGGAATGACCACAAATTATAGTATGAGAACTTATAATAAAAAGATAGGATTTTATAATAAGGATACATCAGAGAATATACAACGGGTTAATAGGCAAGCTATTGAAACTAGACAACAAATATCTGCAGCTGTTAGGGAGATGGTTAGTAAAGCCACTAATCAGAAAAGTAATGTATTTAGTAAACCTTTACCAAAAGGTTTAAGCTTTAGTCCAGTATCAGTGTTAGCAGGATGTGCCAAGCCTTATTTAAATGGTCAGTCTATTCTTACTGATGTTTATGAAGATTTGGGATATGATCCATCTTGGGCTATGCGTCCCAAAGTAGGAACTACTACAATCAGTCCCAGAAACTATCCTATGCAAAAAAGCATAACTATGCTATATGATGAACAAGAAATGAGTGATCTTTTAACATCAGAGTTTAATAGAAGATCGTTCATGAGTTTAGATGGTATTCTATCTCCTATTTCATTTTATCCTACTAAATATATTTCTACATATAATATGACTTTGTATGATAGGGCTGTTTGTCCATACTGTAATGGAGATGGTACCTATGAGTATATTGAATTTAAAGCACCTCCAGGTTCAGAAGATGCCGACCCAGGATCAGTACCTGGTGGAACTAGTGATGAGACAAAGGAGTTAAAAACACTAAAATCTAAAACATGTCCGTTCTGTACTCTTGATCCAGATAAAGGACAAAACAAAAATAGTAGACCTTCATTAAAAATTCCTCCATATATTCTAACTGACACAGATGATGACTCATCATATGATATAGATCCTACTGTAATTGGTATGAAAATTAATAAATTTTCATTAAATCCTATAGTTATGAGAACTGGAGAATTTTCTATATCAGAATCAAAACAAACAGGAGATGAATGTGGACATTCTATAGACGTAGTAGGCTTTGGAGAAGAACCTCCTGCAGGAGGAGACAGTCTAAGACCTAGCACATCTACTAATATAAATAATAATTTTGATAAAGATGTCAATCAAAGATTTTTTGGTTTAAGAGGACCAGTTATGGTTCACGGTTGGGGATATGACCTAGATGGCTATCCTATTCCTAATAGTTCTGGACAGCTGAAAAAACTACCGGGTCAGGGAGATGATCTGTTTTCTATCACACAAAAAGTAAAGGATGATGGAACTATTTCAGAACCTCATCGGACAAATGAGTTTTATAAAGGATGGGCGCAGCAACCAGGCACTTGGCCTGTAGGTCCAGTTGACTTAAGGTGGGACGAGGACGCTGGTGTTTGGACAATTGGCAGTCAATACAAAAACGTATGGGTTACTATTGAAATAGATTTAGTAGGGACACAACCTGCAAGAGGTAGTATATTTAGTTTAAATCCATATGATGATGATGCTTTAGAAGATGGAAAGAGAAGATTAGTTTTCGTCAGAGATGCCGTTGGTACATTTGCAGCACCCAGAGGAGCTAGTATATATTGTCAATATGATACAGATAGTGGATTCTATACGCCTTTATATAATAATAGCATGGTTACATCAGGCACATTATTAGGATCCAATTCTGCAGAAATATATCAATCTTACGAAAGAAATTATGATGAAGGTGATCCTATTTCGTATACAGCTAGTTTTAATAATCCTTTAGGACTTAGTGTAAATATTGATGCCGTTGGTATTTTCGGCTATATTAATGGATCCTGGGTATTACAGAATGTGAAGTAATTATATGGACTGTGAAATATTTAATTATAAATTGTTACAAGATGCACAGATATCTAGTGCTACAATTCATATAAGCTTTCTTGAAGATCTCACTGAGCCATATGATCCTAAAATGTCTGGAATATGGCAACCTTTAGTTATTAAACCTGAACAAACAGATATTGATCATAGAGAATTATTATCTTCTGCTGGAGATGATTTAACTCCAATATTTAATCCATGTAGTTGTAACAATGGTATTTTTAGTCAAGGAACGGGTATTCTTGACATATATAATGCTCAAGATTTTTCATCTACTCCCAATATTGAGATAGATTCTGCTTATTGTGGTACTTGTCAGGATGCAGGTAAAATTGATAGTGAATGTCAGGTCAGATCTCAAAAAGATGATTATATACCTAAAATTCCATATTTATATCAGGGGTATATTAGCGGATTTTATGACTTTAAAAATATGAAGCAGTTTCCTTCCTGTTCTAATATTGGTTTGGGTAAAGAAAAATTTATTGAAATGGATCTAAATAGTTTTGAGGATATTAAATTAAATATAGATTTGAAATTACAAGAAACCATTACTGAAATACCTTACGACCCATATTCTACTAGACATGAAACAGAATATGTTCATGATAAATCTTATAAAAAAGCTAGTATGAAAAGTGAAACTTGCGGTTCGTTCTTATCCACAACAGGAACGATGCCACCTCAAATAGGTCAACCATATGGATTTACTAAGCATACATACGATAATATTTATCAGGGTAATCAAGCAGTGGCCTCTCACTGGAAATGGAATTATCAAAGTGGTATATTAGGATGGTATAGACATTATGACATAGAAAAAGCAAGCGACTCAGACTATAGACCTATCAAAGGTATGGATTTATATATACCTCCTGGAGATGTCTTTTTTGCTACGCCTGATGGTCCAGAATATTCTGATGTTTCATCGGATGGTAATACGTGTCCATCGGGCATAAAAGTTGTACAAAATAATCAAATTGTTAATATTATTACTAATGATGAAAAATTCTTTTATATTTCTGCAAATCTTTATGGTAAATTCCTGTCCTCTGAAGAGAAGATTTCTGAAATAATGACCGACTTAACAATTGAACAAGCTAGAGAGAGAGCATTGCTGTTAACTACGCATCCAGATTATGATGGTATTACTGCAAATTTACATAGTGCGAATATAGATGAAGATAGAAATTATCTAGGTCAATTGACAAAGTTAAATCAAATGATGACAAGTGGAACTAAATTTGCTTCTGCCTTTGGTCTCTATCATTGCACCACTAAAGAAGTATTAATTAAAACTCTGGCTCATAAATATGGAACATATGTTTTTATTGAACCAGATTCTTCAGAAACATTAGAAACAGCGTCTTTAGCTTCATCATCTTATAGTATTGAGCTTGACTTTGATATGGTTATTCCTAAGGATAAAGTTAATTTTAGTTCGACTAATGGGAGTATGTTGCCTGATGAACCAAATTATATAAGAAATTTTACATATGAACAAGAGTTCACTATGGGTGGAGAAACAATTGTACAGACATCACATAACAGCGTTAAAGGATTCGACGAGACATGTAGTACAAATGAAGATGGGGGTATTGAATATACTGAAAAAAACCATGCTAATTATGCGTCTTTATATTTTTATAACAAGACAGCAGCTAGTTATGTAAATAACTCTGGTTCTTATCTTTTAGAAAATAAATATGCTAATGATCAGGCAGATCTTATTAGAGCATATCCAGCAACAGCATTTAACCCTCATGTAGATGTAATAGCCATGCATAAGCAAGGAGGAATTTATGCTAATAGTCTGCCTTTTAATTTAAAACAATCCACCTTTTTTATTAAAGATGCCAATCCTCCTGAAGAAGGAAAAGTAGGAATTAAATTTACTACTAAAGATTGTGGTATTAAAATTTATGATATAAAAATTAACAAACTACAAACTAATCTTGAGAATTCTAAGGAGTGTGAAAGATTCCCTTATTCTACAGAAAATACTTGTCAATGTTTTGGTTTTAAGGGTGATGGTTCTCATCAGTTTTATCATAACTCAAATGCTAAGACTATTTTAAATTATAAAAAATATACACCCAATCTATCAACTAATAATACTCCAACACTAGATAGGTATGGAGGATATAACCAAACATATTTGGATGCTTTGTTTGGTGCTGGTGTTTTGACTGCAGGAACAACAATAACTCAAATACCATATAAAATTAATGCATTATTCCCATATGGAGAAGAAAAACAAGATTCAGTTACTTTACCCAATTATGTAAATACGAATTGGACCATTAAATTGAAAAATTTGGCAGGAGGTACTCACAGTGATACTATAGTTACAGTCAACGAAAATGTTAATTTAACAGCTAATAGATTTACAGGAGATCCTTCAGACCCAGACTATACTAGTAATCATAATATTTCATGGAAAAAATTTACTACTAAAGTTACTATTAATTCAAAAAATATCTATGATCAACAATCTGCAAAGATATCAGTTGAAAATGACACCGGGATCTCAGTTAAATTACAAAATCCTTTTTTGGCTAAATTAATACAAGATGAGACCGGTATTTATGCACCACCAGATAGTAGCGAAAATCTTTTTAGTAGTTCTCCTGCTGTGTATTCTACTAGAGGGGATGAGAGTAGTGCTGTTACTTTAACTTTTACTCGTAAGCCTAGAAAACAATTATTAAATTTTTGGATACCACCACCTACATCATATGGCTCACTTACTAAGGGAGAGTATGATCCTAATAAAGGTTTAAAAAGTGGATCATCAACTAATAATCCATTCAAGAAAGATAAGCCTTACTATGATCATACTTTTGATGATGATCCCGATTGGGATACTAATAAGGGTATATTATATGGTTCTTTTAATACAGCACTAACCAAATTAGCTGCTACAGTTGGAGATTTTGAAGCTGCTAGAAAGTTAAGACTATATGTTAAAATAGGGAGTGCGTGGTATATTGTTGGAACAGATAAAAGACATTCCTATGCAGTAAATAATAAGTTATATATAGGGAGACCTAAATTATTTGAATATCTTAAAAATATGAAATATAGTCGATCAATACCTATGTTTTTCCCTTTATCCCCCAAAAAATTGATTAGTTGGAATGCGTTTTTAAATCATTCTAGACCAATGGAAGAAAATGATCAGAAATTTATTGCTACTACAAAAGATTACAATCTACAAAGCACATATCCATTCCTTAATGGTAGAGATATTATTCTTCCAAAAAATGTAGGAGAAACAACAAGCACTATATTTTACCCAGGTACTAGATACTACTTTATGGCTGATGAAGAAATAAATCTTGTAAAACCAAAAGGAATGTTTGATGAAGAGAATTCTGATACAGGAGAAGATGAACAGGTAGAACAAGTAGTGACTTTGATGAAAGATGTACCTAAAATTACAAGTACGTATCCTGCTGGGACTATAGTAGATTTAGATGAAAATAAATTTTATTTCGTAGGAGGCGATGAAAATGATCCTCAAAACTATTTTTATTTAGGAGATAGGTATAAAGATATAGTAAAGTTAGATAATAATTTAGATATTAGATATGATGAGAACACTTTGCATGGATATGTTTATAATACTAAAAAAAGTTGCGATCATAAAATTAAAGTGTTTCAAAATAATCAAGGGGTTATATCTACTAAGGATGCTAAAATAGTAGAAAAAGAAATGGTAGTTAAATCTTTAGATATAGATGGTAAGCCTACTCTTAGAAATATTGCTCAATATGAACTATATACTAAATTTACATTAGAAGAACCCGAAATAATCAAAAAGCTTTTTTCTATAGATATTGCTAACTACGATGAGTCTACTTCATTATGCGTATATTTAAATCAAAACAGCACAGACACATCTGAATATTTATATCAAGAAAGATTATTTGAAGCTATTGATGGCGTGCCTCTGAAAGGATCAAAGTTTACAGAAATTGAACTTGCAAAACTTAATTGGTTTGTCTTAACTAAATGGTCTGATGTCATAAAATATGATAACAACAATCCTGTATCAGACTTAATAATAAACCCAAATAGAAAAATTGAAGAGATATATCCTTCTGCAGTTTATAACAATTGGTTTTATAAGCAAATAGTAAATAGTTTTTCAATAAAAGATAGATTTAAAATTACCAATTTTACAACAAGAGAATCTGCAATTCTGGAATCAGAAAATGTGTTATATTGTATACTACAAAAATATAATGTAAATAAAAACGCTGAAAATATAAATCTAAATAATTATAGAGATTATCATAATTTTATTCCTATGATGGATATTAATATTATGGAACAGCCTTTACCAGAAGGTTTTTTTCCAGAAGAAGATAGAAAATTCTTAACTTCGTACGGTTCTCCTGTACATGCGAGTATACAATCTCCTAATTGGACATATGAGCACAATGATTATGAAGCAGATGGGTTTCTGTATCCAGGAACAGGTGTTAGAGATACAACCACGGTTAAAAGGTTTTGGGTTAATATTGAAGAAGATGATTTGATTGAAGCTGCATATGTACCAGCAGCAGGTGGAGCCTACAGTGAAACATTACGATTAGACGATCCTTTATTTTGGCTAGATTCTACAATCAAACAAACAACAACAAATACAGAAGGAGTTAGAACTACTTTTATACCAACTTCTAATACATTAGGTAGTGCAGGTCATACTGTGCAAGGTTTTGGACATAAGATAGAAACTAGAGATTATGCATTTGATATCCAGAATGTTTATGGGGATGGTGATGATGATGAAGAATGTGGGGCTCAAGGTGCGACAGATTGTTTTATAAGCACTAGGGGCAGTGTCTCACTTAGAGCTAAACTTAAATTGGCTAAAAATCCTCAAACCAAATCTACCATAAGTGATGCTAGTGAGTTCTTTTTTACATATGACGCTGGAACATACAATCCTTTAGGACAAAAAAACTTAATAAAAATATGGAGGGCCGAATTAGAACAAGACAATCCTTTAGATTCAGCTTATAATCATTGCAATACCGCCTATCTTCGTCCTGATTATAAAAGAACTTTTCTAGACCCAGAACTCACAGCGGTGTTAGACGAGGGGACTAGTGTTGTTCATACTGAGGATGTTAAGAATTTAGATAAATATGCTAATGAAATATTGTTTAGAATGCTTTATGGTGAAGATGATAAAATCAATAAAAATATATTAAATAGTAAGAAAAAACAATTAACAGCAGATGATTTATTAAATTTTACAGATCCTAAGATTACAGCGGCTGATGTCTATGATGAGATTTTGTATAATTATGATACTGACGTATCTTGTACTTGTATACAAGGTTCTTTTAATGTGAAAGGTCCAAAGACAGATGGTACTAATTATAGTTTTAATATAGCATCACAGCCCATATCTTTTTCTATTACAGAAAATGAAGCAGGATCACTAATTGCAGAAGGTACTATTGGTTCGCAAGCAATTTCAGCAGTTTTAGGCAGTACTATAAGTGTTAAAACAGGAATAACTGTTACAGATATTGACACTGAGATTAGTGATACTGAAAATACGACTTATACTCTGAGAACAACTAGTCAAGCAAATAGTAGTAAATATTATGGCGTTTATTCCGAAAGAGTATATACTGGGCAGTGTGGATATGGATACAAAGTTGTCGCTGACTGTCAATGGAGGAATTACTTCGGAACTATCCTCTCCCTATGGAATCAGCAGACCTCCGCTTCGGCGGTTTCACAGGGGCTTTCGTTTTCAACAATAGAAATAGAAAATTGTGGATTGGCTAGTCCAGGAGGTTATTTGATGCCGAAATGTGGAGGAAATGTAGGGCCAACAATCAGATATCAAGACTGTTCGTCACCTACTACAAATATATGTCCTGATAGAACTTGTAATGATTATGAAATAGGTTATTGTAGAAGGAAAAGTGGATGTACTGGAGACGGTGATTGTTATGGTGAAGAAGATATACAAAACTTTCTCTATACTTTTAAACAATGTCGTACAACATTTAATGTTTATGGGCACAAGTATAAAGAGCTAACTGCAGAAACAGGAGAAGAGGAGCAAGAAGAGGAAGATCAGTCTTCTAGTTGCTATGTAGTAACCAATGGTAATGTTGCGACGGATAACTATCCTTATAACGGTGTAGCGGATGCATACAACTGGGGTCCAGGGGAACAAGGTTTCTATAGAGGTAATGCAGGGTCTCCATGTGGGGCAGGCAATGGATACGGAGGTGGAAACACGGGGTTTCAGTATTGTTGCAGTTCGCCGGGACTAGCAATGCTGGATGACTACACTCAAACATTTGATGAGTGGTCTGCCGAACAGGAAGAAGATTTTGGTGATTATGGCAACAAGCTTGGGTTCTGTACCTATCAGACTCAGCAATGCGCAGGGAGTACTGATAGTCCTAGAACTGGAGATCCTGGATTTGATGCATGTGGATTTTATAGTCAGACTACCATCATTCCTGCTAGAAAATATTATACGTATAGACAAGTTACACAACTATCTGCAAGTGAAACAGGCTGTCCTCAACATATATGCACTATTTCTTATAATAAAAATAGCATTACAATATCTATAGGAGGAAAAACTTTTTGTTCAGCACTTACTACTATATTGACTAGCTGTCCAGACATGACAGCCTCTTTACCTGCTCATGCACATATATCTGATGAAAACGTGAATAATAATTGCGATGATGCAAATGCGGGTCAGGTAACTTTAGAGTCTCAAAAACAAAATTATCAAACTTTAATGTATACACATAAACAATATCTGGGGGGAATAAGTGGTGGAGATGCTAATCCTATGACAGGTATCATGACAATGAGCGGAAATAGTTGCGGTTTAGCTTGTAACGGGTTTCCGAACTGTACAAGTTGGTCCCATGCTATATGTGGAGCGAGCGGAGGTATATGGATTCCTCTGGATGGCCCACGAGATTCACGAGGAACTTTTGCAATGGCTTTGGCATCATGGCAAGAACGTATGACTAATGCCTTTAATAACTTAAATCAAGAGATGGGTGCTGAAGTAGGATGGCTTGGCAAGGGTAATAGCGGCCGTGGTGGAATAGATGGAGTTCGAGTGGTTAGAAATTCATGCAATGCAAACGCACATATTTCATCAGCAGATATAGTTCAAGGTATGGTCCCAGGTACTTGTAGTGATCTTCAATTTGAAACTCAAAGTTTTCCCCATAATAAAACAAGAGCTGCGGCTGATAGCAATGGAGCGATAGAATCCTCGACTTGGAATTCCTATCTTGTTAGAGCATATATAACATATGACTATATTAGACCAGTAACTATACAAGATAAACTCAAAGGTTATGAAGCAGATTCTGAAGACTATGCATGTGCTCAAGATGGAGTATATGCTCCTTCTGATGCATACCCTGAGTGGTATGCTAGTACCTTAGGATTGAAAACAAGGGATACATTGGGGTATCCGATACAAAATTATGGAGGATCAAATAATTATATCCGTAGAGAACAATATGCAAAAAAATTAAGTTATTGTGGAGATAGCTTGACTTCTTATAGACCTAAAGATTATTATAAAGATGGTGATGAAAACTATCCATTCGGTGGTGCTCCTTGCGGTAGAAATAATTATGTGTGTTGGAGTGAAAATAGAGATTGGATAAGTGTTTGGGGTTAGACTAAATTTAATAACAGGAGATTAAGGATGCTATACTGCGATTTAGCTGATACAGGAAGAACATTTAAAAGTAAAAAAATTTATAAATGTCCAAAATGCGGACTAGAAGCAGGTCTAGATAGTCCTGATGCTAACATATTGTGTTTTGCAAAAACTAACGAAGCTCATATCTCTAATATGAGTGAAGTAAATGAAGTGGTAAATAAAGCTAGAGAAAACGACAAATTATTACATGAATATGAAAATAGGGGTAATTTTCCTCCTGAACATATGGATCCTATGTTTCAAAATTCCCAGCAGCCTATAGATAGTTCACCTGAATACCTAGAATTAGATGAATATGGCAAGCCTAAAGTTGCTATTAGTAGTGCAAGTACAGAGCAAATTAATAAAAGAATGGATATTTGTAACTCTTGTGAATATTACAAAAATGAAGCTTGCATGCTGTGCGGATGCCGTGTAGTGCGAGATAGTGTATATCAGAATAAATTAGCAGATAAAAAGGCTAGTTGTCCTGATGGTAGATGGGGACCGATTAAGGATTAATATCTAAATCTTTGTATTATTACAGGACTTTGCCCTAAAACCACAGAAGTATTATACACTTCTATTTTATTATCTATTTTAACTCTGATCGTAATAGGTACTCGTCTGTTATTTGAAAAACTCTTATAGAAGTGAGCTTTGACTATAAAGAATCCTCTTGGAACATTGTTAGGCCAGAATACATTTTCTACACACTTATAATTATGTGGACCTTGAGCATTCATATCAACATCCAATATACCACCACTTAATCTACTATATCTATTTTTCCAATTTATAAGATCACTATATCCATTACCAGGAGCATATACTACATGAAGATCTATATCATCACAGGTATTCCAAAATAAAGATACTTGGATTTTACCTGTTTGAGCACCAGACTTTGCTAAACGAACTTCCATACTGTCACCAGAACCATATCTAGCTTGAGCAGCGGCGGCATTATTATTAGACGATATTGCTTGACCTATAGAACTTGTCATTGTCTGTATAGTTTCTACAGCCTGTTCAGGTCCTCTGCCTGTTTCTTCTGGTTTTTGCTGAACTTCTTCTGTTTGTATAGAAGCCCAATATTCTTCAAAAGTAGAAGACTCTTGTATCTCAGGTTCTTTAGGTTCTTTCTTTACAACCTTTTGCGGTTGCGGTTCGGGCTCGACATCAGCAACTTCATCTGTAGAACCGACTTCTTCAGATACAACTTCTGATTCTATACCTAAATCTTTTACTTCTATTGTTTCTACAATTTCTGACTTAGGCTTACCAAAAGACATCTCTAGAACAATAGGCTTATCTGGTTCTGGCATTCTAATTGTAGTACATATTAAAGATAGTACTAAAATCGTACAGACATATAGAGGTATACTATATTTAAAAGGAGATACATTATCACAAGCATATTTATACTTGTAATTAGGATCTCTCACCATTCCTACTTTTTTTTCTGAAGGTAAGAGATCTCGTTTACTTCTAAGATTATAATAATATTTTTTACTTCCTGGAACAGGAGGAATTATTATTACTTTTTGCTGTCCTTTTGCCATTTGTGCCAACCACCATTTTCTAACCAATTGCCATTCTCGTCTTTACGTTTAGGGAAGAGCGTTTCGCCCTTCTTATGCTGACCAAAAGCAAGCGTAGCTCCACAATCCATACATCTTAATTCATAGTAATCATTACCTTCTACATTTCTTACTACGAATTTAATATTTTCAGAACCACATACTCCACACTTTTTCTCAGAAAAAATTTCTTGAACCGTTGCCAGTTCTTTGAAGATTTCCTTTTGTCCAGCTCCTTCTAACTCAAATTCTAATTTATCATTAGGTTTAAATCTAACTTTCATAATTTATTTCCATTCTTTATAGCCTGTAATTTTTGAAGGAATAGAGTCTGTGTCCTGCTGGTAAGAATTTAATTCTTTGATAGAGGTTACAGCTTCTTCGTGTCTAATATTATAAACACTATCGAATGAAAAGTCAAGATTTTCTAGCATACTGTATACATTTATATTTAATCTTTTAGCAAGCACATCTATAAAATTAATCTGATTGGTGCTAATTTTAGAGACACTTGTTCCATCAATATCATCCTCGATAATATCCGCTATTTCTTCAGCAGCCACGACCTTACGTAATTTTAAGGCTCTTCGAAGTGCTCGGCCTTCAGCTCTAGTCTCAGCTACCGCAACAGGATGATTTCTAAAAATCTTATCACAGTTGCCCCAATATACATCCGCAGCCCCATTAACGGTCCTGGTTTTAATAGCTGGATCGACTTTAGAATCATTTAAAACATAGGTCAGAGAATGCGACACAGTAGCCCTATTGGCATTATTTAGGTCAGGAGTTTGCTGCACAAGAGACTCAGAATTGATTACTGTACATTCTAGTGCAATCTCAAAAACTCTTCTCAAACCATCTGTAGTAGGATTACCCTTAATCTTTTCATCATCAGACAATAATCCCAAAACATAATCAGTCCACCCTAAATCATTAGGTGTTACATTAGTGTCCACTTCTACAGTTTCTTCAACTTTTTTTCTTGGCATTTTAGTCCTCTATTTGTATAGATTTAATATTTCCATTATCTAATTTATTGATAGCTTCTAAAAGTTTAGAATAAATAACCGACGATCTTGAATTAGAAAAATCGTGGACTTGTTTTATTCTAAGCAATTTTAATCCTTTACCCAAAATTAATCCTGTTTTCTTTTTATCGTACTTCTGATTTTTAGCAAGGGTGTCTGCACCCCATACTGGGAGAAAATGAGAAGGTCCGTCAACCTCTAAGGCTATATTCATAGTAGGCAAGAACAGGTCTATCTGCAACTTAGTGTTTGATAAAATTTGCTCTTTATGGAAATCTACTTTATAGCCATCTTTGACTAATGCCTCTAAAAGATAGTGTTCTAACTTAGATCCTACTTTACTACTATGGCGAACGGCTTGGTTCGCTAGTATAAGTCTTTGTTTTTTAACATCATCAGAAAGACTATCCCATCTCTTTTTAGATTCTTGCTTTCTTCTTTTTAATTCTTTATCGTCAATACTGTCCCATGATTTCATTATGGATTTACCAATTTTATTTTTTGTATCTTCTGATCTTTCAGTGCCTTTTGTTGGATGTTTGTGAGCACCTGTTTTAATGGCATTAGATTGTGCCTCACTTTTATTTCTAACACCTATTTTGTACTTAATAGCATCTCGTCGGACTTTGTTGGCATATGTATTAAGCTTATCCGCTATAGCACCAAAGCTTAATCCTTCTTTAAGATAGAGTTTTTCTATAATATTTTTTTTGTCGTAGTCAGAATATTGACTATAGTTTTTGTAAGACTGCATTTATCTGCTCCCCATTTAAATCTTTTAAATTAGACAAAGGTTTTCTCCAGCAATTATCACATAGTTTTTCCATGGTTTCATTTGCAGTAATTAATTCAAAATCTTCATGATTATAGATATGTTTCCAAAACATATACGGAACATCTCTTTTTTCTGACCATTCAGGTTTATCTATAAATAAGATTTGTTTTTTAGAGGCAGGGAAACTTTTAGTTAGCATTGCGCTTTTAATATCAAATACAAACAATATACCTTTAAAATATTTAGCCTCACTAATATGAAGAGTATAATATTTTTGATCTGGATCGACGGTAGAGAATTTATTATTAAATAAAACTATATTATCATAAGGTCGTATTGCATATAATTCATTGATACATTTTAAAATCACTTGATGCTTTTTGTTTGTCTGTTCAACGTCAAGCAGATAGAAACCTATATTCATATTTATTTCCTGATAAATGGTATGATATTATTATTTACAAAATATTTATATGTACACTCATTGATATTGTCTACGTCTGGTTCAAATGAAGAGATATTTGAGATATCAAAATCGTCATCAATTCTTACATAAGGTATGCTACAAGCCTGACATTCTAATCTATATTCGTTATCTAAATCTATTACAGCAGAGAAGTCTGACAGTATTTCTCCTAGTTCTGCATAGTGGAAAACACCTAAATTGATAGGGGAATCATATTCAGGGTTTCCAATTGCAACCATGTTGTATACTTCTTTGATTTCAGTAGGTAGCTTAATAGTTTCCAAATTCTTTGTATTATTTTTAGACAGTAAGATCAACGTTTTATTATTCCTTTCTTTCTTCTGGTCAAAGAACAAGCTATCTTCATATAGCTGATCATACTCTGCAATAGGATTATTAAGTTTAGATTTAGTTTTTTTATCCAGAATAATTTTAACATTAGACTGATTCAAAAATTGAATTATATCAGGTTGTATAATAGTAGTGTCTATTAGAAGTATAATTTTCACTAGGGAACTAAATTCAACAATATAGTCGTGTATTTCTTGGGTGTATTCTGACAAGGCCCAAACAACTATGTTAGGTTTTTTAGTCTGATGTGCCTGATAAAGTTTTTGATGGAAAACATTAAATAATACAACATAGTCTGAATCCTGACCGAAATGTTCTAGCAAATATTTATTGATAGATTTTGCTGCATTGCTTTTAGCATCATTAATTAGTATTGTCTTTGTCATTTGATCTTATTTTTGTCCTTTAGCCCTGAAATTTCAACACAATCATTTTTTGACTTTAAATTATGCGGATGTATTTGGATATTATGATTCTCAATCATTTGATTTAATATTTCGAAGATAAACATATTGTCGTGAAAATTTTGATTATTAATTAATGTAACCATATCTTTGTGTGTTAAATAGAAGCTTTTGCACCAGATGCTGTTTCCTATATTATAAAACAGATAGTCTAGATAAGTATTTTTATTAAAATTTGCTCCTAAATAATCTATTTTACTTTTCTGTGTAGTTTTTTTCTTAATGATGATCCAAGATTTCTTAATGCTTTTTTGCTGCAACGTTCTTATTATAACGTTTGAATCTAAAAAGAAAACTCCATCATACTTATTTATTTCATTTTCTAATCTTTTTATCAGTATTTTTAAGGCATACCCATAGTTCTTTGTTTCATATTCGTTATTTAATAGTAGATGTATATATTTTTTATCTGGTAAATCTTTAGCCAGTTTGTCGTTTCCAAATCCACTAATTATGTAAAAATCTATATTTTTAAATATCTCTCTTAAATATATAATTTGTTGATTAATTAACGTATTAGAGTTATTATTTTTTTTTAAGGTTCCTATTGGACCTATGGATTTCATGCCTTTTGTAATATTATAAGAAAATATACAACATGCTATTTTCATTGAGTCTTTTCTAGTTTTAATATGGTATAGATATGATCATAATACATATTATTTAGTTGCAGAGACGATTGAGAGATAGCATCCATAGCCTCTAAATGAGACCAACAAGAATTAATGTTTGGTAAAAGTTTAGAATACTGCTGCCCTGTTAATTCAGCTTTTTCTATTTTATTGGCTAGTAAATCTAGGTTTACAAACTTAAATGTAACAGTGCCTTTAATGCCTAACTTCTGTACACATGCTATAAAAACATCATGCCTGTCAGATATAGGGAATTTGTCCAGCTCTATACAGTCTATGTGTTCAATATAATTATTTGTTGTGTTTTTTAAATTGTCCCTATCTATATTATTCAAACCTTCGGGATTATTCTCATCCATTACATATACTACGTTAACAGACTTAATCATAAAACTTTTGCCTCTCTTTTAACATTTTTAAACATACTATTAATAATACTTTCAAATTTATTAAAATTAAAGTGTTCATCAATATATTTATGTGTTTCTTCAATATTAATATTTTTATCTTTGACGAGTGGAACAATATTAACAATATCTTCTATTGTATTTACTTGACTAATATTAGGAACATTGTCTATATTTTTTAAGCTAGATAAACTAATAGAATACATACCAGCTGAAGCTGCGCATAAACAATCTATAGTACGATTACTTAAATCTATAAAAATTTCATATGTATTAAATACCTTATTTATAGTATCTATAGAAACTTCAGCCATATTTTTTACTACATCGCACTTTAGTTCCATCTTATCCTCAAAATGTTGCTTTAACTGATTACCCAATACTGAACCACTACTGATTAATATATTTTTGACTTTTTTGACATCTGGTATGGGGAAAAATTTATGTGTAGGAATTCCATAATTGCATAGAACAGAATTATCAAAATTCCAAGATTCCATAATAGTCGTATCAAAAAATATTTTCTTAATTTTAATGAGATCATTATTGAGTATAAATCTATCTTCTTTTTTAAGTTCCGCATCTGGTAAATTATGTTCAAAAATTATACGATTCACATTTATTTTATCTGATAGCTGTGAACATTGTTGCCTGTAAGACATGATACTGCTTGCACAGCAAATGTCATAATCATACAAATCTACGAACTCACTATTTAAACACCTGCAGTTATCTGAACAAGACTTTAGATTATCAGAAAATACAAAAAAATTGTTATTAGTTAAATACAGTATTTGATCGAATATTCCAAGAGTGGGGTAATAAACTATATTAGTCTCATCATTAAGTAATTGATGTAGAAGGCTTGATGTTATTGTGTTTAGTCGCATATTTTTTTTCCTATATTTTCATAACTGAATTGGTCTATAGAATTTATACCCAATTCTTGTTTTCTTATATATGACTGTTTATCTTTTTTATACATAGTATATATCTTTTGCATATTTTCTATGAGATGATAAATGTCTGGTCTATACCAATGTTCATAAGCATTATATATATCAAAAACATCACTAAGTGTTTTTTGTTCAGTAATCACTGGGCATTTTCTACTACGAATTAAAAATCCATTATCATTATTAATAAAATCTGTCATACCAGTATTATCTGTAACTATAGGAGTTTTACCCAACACTAAAGCCTCAGCTGCTGGTCTACAAAAAGATTCGCCATATGAGGGTAGAACGAAGCAATCGCAAGCGTTATGCAAACCTATCATATCTACATCGCTTAATCTTTCAGAAATGATGATCTCTTTTTTTTGGTATTTATGTGTACCCATGTTTTGTTTAAGTTTATCAAACTGAGATGATAATTGGTTGGAATTAGCATTAGTCTTTATAACTAAAGAAACGTTGTCTAAGTTACTAAAAGCTAGTCGGAATGCTGCCACAAGATCAAACAGATTTTTTCTTTCTACAAATTCTGCTATTGTATAAAATTTAAATGTGCTATCAATTAATGTATTAAAAACTATTTTCCTATTACTATTTTTCTTAAACAGTTCTGTGTCGATAGGTTGTGATATAACTTTAATATTCGTTGTCACGCCAGAGTGTTTTAAAGTTTTAGCTTCTTGAGTAGAAGGAACACATATTTCATCCATACCGTTCATATTTAACACGGACATGGACTTACTAAGATTGTTAGTTTCTAACATTGTTATACCAACATTTTTTTTAATACTTTTATCTATAGTCATAGAATGAGGTAAACATTTTTGGAATACAATATCATATTCTTTAAAAGATTTATTCTCACAATTTAATACGGTATCGCTTACTGTACTAACGTGATTATTAACATAATAAATAGGTCTAGCAGACAAGTTTTGCATTTGAGTATTGATTGCTTTTAGATAATCTGTGGCTGCAAACCCCCATCCATCGTTTTGTCTATAAGGAGCTATAAATAAACCATTCATTTTGTATTATCTTTCATGTTCGCGTATTCAATAAAGTCTTCTTTATTCATTAAATGAGGATTGTTCATAGCTTGAACAGTAGTATTATGATTGTTAATGATACCATTAATAGTATCTTTCACATGATTTACATCATATCCTTGAGTTTGCATACCATTAACAACAAATCCATAATCTAAATCTCTAATCATATTTAGTAACATTTTAGAAGTACATATTTGATGATGTGGCAATGTCCTAGATATTGTTTCTACGACATTATCATATGGATTGACATTTTCATCTATTTTTGGAATATTTTGTATAGGAGCAAGTGGCTTATCCCATTGTCCTTGTATGCCTACTAAATTAATATTATCTAAATATTTTTCCCATATCTTTGCTATGTGATCCCAATTATAATATTTTTCAACAAGCTGTCTAGTTTCATATCTTTTCTGTTGTTGTAACATATCTGGCAACTTGAGGTATTCTTTAACAATCCTTACAAAGTCATTATTGTCAGGATAGACTCTGATAGCTTTTGTTTCCATCTCTTTAAAGTATTGATTAACTTTAATGGGATATCCTTTAATCTTATGCACAACATCGTTCATAGCACTGTAATCAACAGACATCACAGGAACTCCTGCCGCACCAGCTTCTACTTGAGGCATACCAAAACCTTCACAAATTGCGTATTGAACATATAAATCAAAGGTGTTCATTACAACATTTAAATCTTTTGATGGAAGTCCATTACTAACATTAGGCATTTGTAGGCTTTTGTTCCCACATTTAGGACAATGTGCTGTAGGGTGTTGGAAAAGCATCGGTCTGTAAAATCCACAATTTTTACAAGCATAGGTGAACAATACTCTATTACCTACTTCATACTCTTTAAGTAATTGAGGAATATCCCAACCAGCATCAGGAAAGCTAGTGTGAACATGTAGATAGAGTTTTTTAGCTAATTCGGGATCAGAGGCGTGTGTTTCATTTAGTAGTTGTTTAAAAGCGCTAAATAATTCTGGTACAAGTTTTCTTTTTTGATTACGCATAACAGAACCGATAATAAATTTATCTTCTACTCCTAAAAACTTTTTAACTTGATTCCGATCTTGTATAGGATGGAAGCACTCAAGATCAACTCCTGGGGATGCAGTATCTACATATTTAACTTTATCGTTACCCTGATCTTTTACTGTATCTCTCCCGAAATCAGAATAAGTAAAAATTGCATCAGCATGTAAAAAAGTATCAATCCACTCCTCTTGCTGTGGTGCAGAATCTACTGTTGGCATTAATATCCAATGAAAATATGGGCGTAGTGGTGAAAATTGTTGATAAGAGTTCATCCAATAGTCTCTAACATCAATAACAACATCGGGCTTAAAATCTAATAATACTCTTTCAAATCTCCATCTACCGAATTGATTTTCCATAGTGGAATTATATTCTTTAGATCTGGAATCTTCGGGTCCTACAGCATTAGCATAATATCTCCAGTGGATGTCTTTATCCTTTGGGTCGTTTACTTTGCCGTAACAAGCAAACTCTGCTATCGTATATTTATTAGTGTCGTTTAATCTTTTTAGTATTTCTCTGGCGTACGTGCCGAATCCAGAACTTAAGAAGCTGGCTTCTGAAACCATTAAAACTTTCAGTTTTTTGTCTGACATAATTATTTCTATGTAAAGAGAATGGGGGTGTGGCGAACACCCCCTAAAAAAATCCTATAAGAAGCTTAGAATGCAACTGCTTCTTGTTCCTTCTTATTTCGAGAAAGCTTAGTAATCTTTGAGAAATTATTAACTCTTACCTTTAAAGAATTATGCTTTACTCCGTCCTTCTCCCAAGAATCATTTCTGAGAGAACCTTCCACCATTACCAAGTCGCCCTTTTTAAAAGACTCCCCGATAATTTCTGCGCCTGTGTCCCAAGCTTCACATGGTACAAAGGTTGTGATCTTATCTCGTTCTCCACTAGCCTTCGTGTACTCTCTAGACACTGCGATAGTGAAGTTAACAACAGAGGTTGTCTTCTTTCCATTATTTGTGTTGACTGAACGAACTTCCGGATCACGAGCAAGATTCCCACGTAGAATATTAATATTCATTGTAAACTCCTATTTACTTATTAAAACCAAACGACACACAATATAATACATCGTCAACGCAACGATGTCAAGTTTTGGGTATAAACGCTTTTTCTACAATAAACGAGTCACCCGAACGATTCTTCTTACCTTTAACAATTATAATATTATTGTCAAATAGTATATTCCTGTATTTTTTATAGGCTTCAGGGAAAAATATAACACTGTCTATAACGCCGTAGCTATCACTTAAAGACACAAAAGCCATTTCCGAACCAGGATTTTTACCAGTTTTAGTTTTAGTTACGCTAACACTTGCTATTTCTCCACAAGTTATAATTTCATTAAGCATTATATTTTTAAACTCTTTACAGTTACAGTTAGTCATACTAACATCATACATATCAACTTTGGAGCAGGTTATACCGCAGCCCAGAGTTTCGTCTTCAGAATCAGATATCCATTCAGGACTATCTTCTAAGGAGTATGGAGGATTTTCTAAAGAGTCCAATAATCCAGATATAATCTTTTTTCTTCTCTCTATTAACTTATGTTCGTGTAATAATTTATATAGGCATTCATAAAGATTTTTACATTGGTCTAAATGTTCTACAACAAAAGTAGATTCTTTTTTTGTCAATGTTCCAACAAGACTATATTCAAACAACATAGATGTTCTAGTCTTATTCAAGAAATCTAAACCACCACTTTTAATTAAGGCTTTAGCTGCCGTAGAATTAATATTAACAATAATTTTAAACAGAAGGGGAGACCAACCTAAATCATTAATATCTATTTGAGTATCTTCTATTGTATTAATAAGTTTTTTATAAACCGATTTGCCAAAGCCCTTGATATCTGTTAATCCAAAATAAATCTTCTTGTTTTTCATAATAAAAAATTGATTAAGATTACGAATATCGGGTACAGTTACATTTATATCCATTTCATTAGCATTTTGAATTAGAGCTTTAATTTCTGCTTTAGGATCAATTTTATCTTTAGCAAATCTTAAATAAGAAGCAAAAAAGACTTTAGGAAAATGAGACTTAGTATATGCAGATAAGTACGCATTCATTGCATAACTTACAGCATGACTTTTATTAAAACTATATCTTTGACTTTTCTCAATCCATCCAAAGATTTCTTCTGATTCATCCTTGCTAACAATTTTTAGTTTCTTAGCTCCACTAATAAACTTTTTCTTTAGTTTAGCCATTTCTTCTGGCTTCTTTTTACCAATAGCTTTTCTAAGACTATCTGCTTCTTGTAAATCAAAACCCGCAATTTGTTTGGCAATACGCATGGCTTGTTCTTGATAGATCATTTCTCCATAAGTGCTTTTAAGACAATCTTCTAAAGCTGGATGATAATAATCAACAGACTCGTCACCATTTTTCTTATCTATATAATGATTACTAACACTTTTACCATCTCGAATTGCCTCAAGACATCCCGGCCTTAAAATAGATATTAGAGCAGATAACTGTTCTATATTTTCTGGTTTTAATTTTTTAGCCATAGACTTTCCAAGTCTAGACTCTAGCTGAAAGCAACCTTTAGTATTGCCTTCAGAAATTAGTTCCCAAGTTTTTGCACATTCTAAGTTAATAGTACTATGAATAGGATCAAAGTCAATCTTTAATTCTTTATCATCAAGAACACCAAATGAGCATCCGCAAGAATATTGATAATTTTTCATTACTTAAAAGAATCCTTAAATTTAATGTTGGCACCCAATTTCCTATGTAGCTTCATAAATCTTACCATAATCTCTGCTGTATCTCGAATATCTTTGATAGCGTCATGTGCGCCTTCCTTAGAAATTCCAAAATAATCTCTTAGAGAATCCAAGGTATAA
>Ga0307488_10000042_pt1 | contig 94414 bp, 86 predicted proteins | sample SB02metaG_FD_202248 | JGI IMG/M metagenome (GOLD analysis project Ga0307488, IMG submission 202248) | Sea-ice brine microbial communities from Beaufort Sea near Barrow, Alaska, United States - SB 0.2 | ecosystem: Environmental > Aquatic > Marine > Coastal | place: USA: Alaska | collected...
GCTATCTGTTCAAATTAGCTGAAAAAACACGGTGATAATTATAATGAGCTCATTTTGTGCGAACATGGGGTTAATCTTTCCTGACATTAAAACCGACTGCCTGTTTCAGCACTAAATCGCATTTATTTATTTGAGTGGTCGAATTGGTGCTCATTTTCTCTTCTAATTTGATGTCAAACTCTTTACAAGAAGCCTTTCATTATCTCTGCAGTTTTATTCGACAATCTCTTAAATTAAGGCTCACTTGCTCCAATTGTACGCTCTATTGTGTAACATTATTTACATAAATTCATCAGTTGCTCGTATAATTTCAACACACTTTTGGAATCCTAACTATTAACAAAGCGGTGCAGCAAAATTACTGAAGTCAACCATATTTTTACTCACAATATCAATATCAATATCAATACCATAACCATAACCATAACCATAACCAGTGCGGTGAATAATTCTGACTTCCAAATACACGCGCCATCCTTGCTTGGATGCTAAAAAAATAATGAAACCCCGCGGAATCTTTGTTTATGCGCGCGGCGCAAATGTTCTGCTGAGCTGGCAAAAGTATTACGCGTATTGGGACGCTTAACTAAAAGCTAAATTTACAGTGTTTATACTGAAGCTTCAGAGCATCCATAACGTTCTATGTCATATTGAAAAACTCTCTTACTGGTAAACACATTTAATAATTCACATCATTACTTTACGCTTTAAATGTTATAGTATAACATTTCATTAAATATTTGAATCATCATGAATTACGGAATTTTTATTGTGAACTGCTTACCTAAATCGATCACCTTTTTGTCATTATCTGTTTTATCTACTTTTGCTATTTCAGTTCAAGCCCAACGCCTTTCTGGTGTTGTATTAGACACAGCTGGACTGCCTCTTATTAAGGGCAGCGTGCAAATTATGGGAACAAATAAAACGGCACCAATCCAAGCCGATGGCGGTTTCCTTTTCGATAATGTAAAACCGGGAAATATTGAAATTCATGTGGCCAGCTCAAGATACATCCATTCAAAAACAGAATTAATTGTTCCAGAATCGGGCTTGTTTAATGTCGAAATTGTAGTGGTCAGTTCGAGTATCGAAATTTTTGATGTAACGGCGAGTGCGTTTCATGCGTCGACAATAGAATCAGCGGCACCTGTTAGTGTTATTACCGGTGACGAGTTACGCAAAAAACAAGCATCTACATTGGGAGAAACACTCAAAAACGAAGTCGGAGTGCATTCTACGTTTTATGGTTCGGTTGCGAGTTCACCAATTATTAGGGGATTGGATGGTCCGCGGGTATTGGTCACACAAAATGGTCTGGATTCTGGTGATGCATCTCGAGTTGGCCCCGATCACATTGTTGCTGCAGACGCATCAACAGCAACTCAGATTGAAGTGCTAAGAGGACCCGCAACTCTGTTTTATGGTAGTGGTGCGATAGGTGGCGTCGTTAACGTAGTAGATCAGCGCATTCCAGACAACAACGAATGGGAAGGCGAGGTATCGACAGATCGCAACACAAACAACAGTGAAGAAACTTTTTCAGGCTTTATTAAAGGCGGAGAAGGTAATATTGCCTTCAATTTGCAAGGTTATTATCGGGATGCCGACGATTACCGTATCCCTGGTTCTGCTGAAGGTGATGAAGTCCGCTCGGAGGATGAACACAATGATGACGAACATGACGAACATGATGAACATGAAGGCGATGGTGTTGTAGATAATTCCTCTAGCAGAACAAAGGGGATTACATTTGGGGCGAGTTACTTATTAGATAACGGGTATATTGGATTTTCAATGGAACACATGTCCAGCTTTTATAGTATTCCAGGGCATGCACACGAAGAAGAACATAGCGATGAGCTTGGCAGCGAAGCCGAGGAAGACCTTGAAGAAGTAGTCCAAGGTGACTTGCAACAAAACCGTTACCAAATTTCAAGTAAGCATCAAATAAATGCAGCCTTTATCAGTGCAATTAATACGGGCTTTGCCTTTACCGATTATCAGCATGCGGAAATTGAAAATGGAGAAATAGGTACTATTTTTGAGAATAAATCACACGAGGCCCGCGTTGAAGTAATACACCACCCCTTAGCTGGATGGCGAGGTGGTTTTAGTTTTCATTACAAGGCGAGTGACTTCGAGGCTATTGGTGAAGAGGCATTTACTCCTCCGTCCAAAACTAATAGTTTTGGACTCGGTATAATAGAAGAGCAGCACTTTGGTAACTTATTGTTTCAATTGGGGGCAAGAATTGAGCGCGTAAAAATTGATGTGCCAATAATTCAAATCGGTGAAACCAAATTTTTGGAAATGCACTCTGAGGATGAACATGGTGGAATGGCGTCTCATGATGAACATGAATATAACAGTTTGTTGGGTGCAAGCCAGTCCAGCAGTGCTTCGTTCACGCCTCTAAGTGCTTCAATCGGGGCTGTTTTGGATTTTAAAGAAGGTTATAATTTGGGCTTATCATACGTACATGCTCAACGTGCGCCATCTAGCGCTGAAATATACAGTTTTGGTCCGCATATTGGGACCGGTACTTACGAAGTTGGCGCCTTTTATGATATTACCGGCGACGGCGACGTTATCTTCAACATGCAAGACTTGGCGATCGAAAAGTCCAATAACGTCGATATATCACTCAGAAAATTTAGCGGTGAATTTGGTTTTGTACTCAATGCATTTTACAACCAAGTCGATGATTACTATTTTTCAGCAGATTCTGGTTTCGTGCTTGAAGAAGAGCACGAAGAGGTAGTGACCCCAGCTGAGGATAACCTTATGGCGGAGGTTCACGAAGGTCATGCAGATGAATTACCTGTATTCCTTTTTACTGCTGTTGATGTCGATTTATATGGTTTTGAAGCACAAATTAACTGGCAAGCCACCGCCTCATTGCAACTGCAAGCTCAAGGTGATTTAGTGCGTAGTAAACTTGATGATAATTTGGGTGGGAGTCAATATCTACCAAGAACACCGCCATCAAGAGTTGGTGTAAGTGCTAACTATGTTGTTGGCGATTGGCAGGCAGAGTTATCCTTACATAAATACTTTACGCAAGACAAAGTCGCTGAATTTGAAAGTAAAACTAGAGGCTACACACTAGTAGACCTTGATGTTAACTATATCACCTCATTCAATAATGCCGATGTCACCTTTTATTTGAAGGGGCGTAATTTGGCAGATGAAGAGGCACGGGTGCACACTTCCTTCTTGAAAGATCTAACGCCAGTGCAAGGTCGTGCATTTATTCTAGGTGTAAGAGCTAAATTTTAAATAAATCCGCAAAAGCCTGAATATATTTACGTACCGAGTCGGTCTTGTTAAGTGTGATGTGTATAAATACATAGTGTAACTTACTCAATAATGGAGTGACTCATGGCCTGCTTATCAGGAAATTGCATTTTTAAAAGCTTAGCGTTCAAAACCAATGCGCTTATTGTTATCATTCTGTCTCTATTATGTTTGTCTGCGGCAGTTCATGCCCAGAATGCATCAGACTCTGGGCATGAAACAAAAGCATCTCAGCAGTCAGTGCAGTGGGTGGAGTATGAAGATGCTCGAGCATTAGATTCAGAAAAACCCGTCTTCGTCTTTGCAGAAATGACGTTCTGTCCAGCCTGCAAAAAAATGAAAAAAGAAGTGTTCGTTCAGCAGGATATTATTGATACATTAAATAATAACTTTGTACCAGCCAATATGAGTACACTTGGTATTTTTCCGAACACACTTGATGATTTAATGGACGAAGAAGGTGGCCCACTAGTTTTAAAAGGCTCCCCAGGTTTTGTGATTATTAAAGACAATCAGTACTCGGTATTTTATGGTTTTCAATCCGCAGACGAACTTCGAAGCGTATTCACGATGGTGCTAAATCCACCGAAATAGTCGTCACTCCGTTTTTAATTTGTATTGATTTAAAAGTCGCTTAGCCGAGGTTACTCAACAGTTTTGGGTAATGGATTTTCGAATATGGGTTGACGTTTTTGTTGCCCCCCGCCCCACTCATGGCCTCTATTACATCTGGCATTTGTAGCATGCCGATTTGCCCAGTAGCCATTTAATTTAGGCTATCTGCAACATCATGGTCTCTTGTATCGTTTATCATTTCCTTGCATCCAACATTGGCAGTGACCGCTATTTCTGACTTCATAGATATCATTGACTATTTCACATTATATCCGATGTGAGAGATTTTATATTTTGTTTACATACGATGTTAAATAAATTTTAATTACTAACCAAAATATGCACTCGTCAACTAATGTACTGTTTGCTTAATATCTTAATTCTCTAGTAAAATAGATCAGAGAAACAAGATGTACTGAAGTCAGATGTTATTTTACCTCGATAGAGGGCCCTGGTCATTATGATTATAAAACCGTGCCTATATTGAAAAAACGTTGTTACAAATGCACGAAAGACAGCGTAAAAACACAAACTAACAACCAAAGGGCTATAAAATAATATGAGCAACAGTGACCAACAATTTGATTTCATTTTATATGGTGCAACTTCTTTTGTCGGCCAAATTATGGTTGAGTATTTGGCTGGCTATACAAGCGAAGAATATACGTGGGCAATTGCCGGTAGAAGTGAGAGTAAACTACAAGAGCTGAAACAACGTCTTAATTTACATGAAATACCTCATTTTGTTGCTAATGCCTCTGATGAAACGACTCTAAAAGCGCTATGTAAAAAGACTAAAGCCGTCGTAAGTACAGTTGGGCCTTATGCGCTTTATGGTGAAACACTTGTCAAAGTGTGTGCGCAATCAGGTACCGATTATTGTGATTTAACTGGCGAACCGCAGTGGATAAAGCAAATGTTGGAAAAGTATGAAGCCGATGCAAAAAGCTCTGGTGCACGGATTGTGCATTGTACTGGTTTCGATTCTATTCCTTCAGATTTGGGCGTTTATAAGCTACAACAGACCGCTATCAAACAAACTTCAGCACCTGCAAAGTACGTCAAAATGCGCGTAAGAAAAATTAAAGGCGCGGCATCAGGCGGCACTATTGCTAGTATGCTAAACGTATTTAAAGAAGTGAAAGAAAACCCTGAATTGCGCAAAGTACTGGTAAATCCTTACGTTCTTTGTCCATCTGGCCACCCGTTTAAACAACGTCAAAAGAATCATAAAGGCGCGCAACGCGATGATTCGTTAGGTGTTTGGACTATGCCTTTTGTAATGGCTTCAATTAATGAACGCGTTGTCCATCGATCCAATGCATTGTTAGGCAATCAATACGGAGAGGATTTTCTTTACGATGAAGCGATGACAGCTAAAAGTGGCTTTCAGGCGTGGACGTTTACGCTGGGCCTAGGCGCTTTCATGCTAGCAGCAAGCCTATCGCCATTAAGGAAGTTATTAGCAAGTTATGTATTAGCTAAACCGGGTGAAGGCCCGACGCCGGAGCAACAATTGAACGGCATGTTTGATATGCGTTTTTATGCCGATATGCCCAATGGCGACCAATTAGTCGTGAAAGTAGAAGGTGATCGTGACCCTGGTTATGGTTCTACAGCGAAAATGTTGGCACAGGCTGTGCTCTGCCTATCAAAAGATATTCCGGATGTGAAGGGAGGGTTTTGGACTCCTGCTTCAGCCCTAAATGAACCCTTAATTGAACGCTTAGCGAGTCATGCTGGGGTTAGCATTGAGGTGATGGAGCCCAAGTTAAAAACGTCATGATAAAAAAGATCGCGAAAAAAAATCGTATTGGTACTGACAATTTACGTAAATAGGGTAGGTGTACTATGAAGTTTCAACAAGTTTTAGCGGTGACGATGATAGTTTCTGGCATGAGCATGGTAGCGTTGGCATCCGATATGCCTGATGCTACTAAAACCAATATTGCACTCAGATTGTCTGAGCCGTCAGCAACGGATGCTCAATCTGAAACCTTTGGTGCCTTGCTCGATAAGAGGCTTAAAAAAGTAACATTACATGAACTGACTTCATATTCTTCATCGTATGTTAGCAACGCTTTTCAGGTTGAGACTAAAGTTGCCAAGGTTTGTCAGAAAAAAGGATGTTTCTTTATTGCACAAGAAGGTGACGATGTTATGCGTGTCGCCTTTCGAGATTATGGCTTTTTTGTACCAACTGATATAGCTGGGAAAACGGTGACATTAGTGGGTAAACTCATCAAAAAAGAAATGACAGCGGAACAAATTACCCACTTCAATCAAGATATGCAAGGTGGCTCGGATATATTGCAAGAAGGCGCAGTTTATGAAATTCTTGCCGACAGCGTGGTGATCCCTCGAGCCTAGAGTCCTCGTTAGGAGGATAGCTTCATAATCGCTTCTACTAAATAGTCGCGAGAACAACCGAAGTTGAGTCTAAAAAAATCTTTTTCGCCAAAGTCTCGACCAGGTGACGGCCCAATACCTTTTTCCTCGCACCAGTTTTGTGTGTTTGATACATTCAGGCCACTTGCATCAACCCAAAGTAAAAAAGTGGCTGCGGGAGAGATGGCCCTTAAACCCGGTATTTTGTTTATCTCAGAAACTAAGTAATCACGGTTATCTTTTAAATAGTCTAGTTCAGCTTTATGCCAATCGTCGCAGTGCCTAAAAGCAGCATTGGTTGCCGTTAAACCGGTAACAGTTACCCACGGCACTATGCCGCGAGCAGACTTATTAAACGCTGTTCGTAATGCCGTATTTGGAATAATGGCGAATGAAGTACCTAAGCCAGCGACATTAAAAGTTTTACTTGCGGCCATTAGCGTAATCGAATGCTCGCTTAATTCTTTGTGTGCACCGGCGGGTAGATGATTAACATCATCTAATATTAAATCGCAGTGGATTTCGTCTGAACAAAGCATAACCTCATGTTTTCGACAGATACTAGCGACTCTATCTAACTCTGCCTGAGTGAGAACTGAACCGACAGGATTCATCGGATTACACATAATGAAGAGTGTTGCTTTGGGGTCTGCTGCGGCAATCTCTAATGCACTAAAATCGATAGTCCAACGTCCGTTAACTTCAATAGTTGGTACACAAGCTCTATCTAGTCCGTTTATACCAGGCGCCGCTAGCAGAGGCGGGTAATTAGGCGTTTGCACGATAACAGTATCACCGGCACCACAACAGGCTTGTATTGCAACGTTAAATGCGGGCACAACACCGGGAGTCCAGACAATCCACTTCGGGTCGACCTGCCAGTTATATTGTTTTTCACACCAGTTAACTATTGCATTAATCGCATCAGTATCATGTGCTGGCAATGTGTAGCCGAATAAACCGTCTTCAATCCGTTCATGCAATGCCTCTAAAATAGGTTCTGCGCAACGAAATTCTGTGTCAGCAATCCACATAGGCAGTATATCAGTGCCTATGTATTTTTCCCATTTGTAGGCTTTTGATGCTTTACGGTCTGGTTTATCACTAAAGTTCATTGCGGGTCCTTTGATTTCTGATGCGTTGGCAGCGCAGGGCTGTTGAGCCACAGTATAGAATAACTGTCGAGTTTAAAGTACAAATTTTGATTACTAAAGAACTTGTAGGAATATTTCATAACAGGCGTTCAGAGACACGAATTCTGGTCACCTGTTTTATGAGACTTATCTTATGTTTGAGGTATAAAAAAGTTAGCGGTTTTGTTGCTCAGCGGCCTCAAGTTCAGTTTCTAAGCGGTCACTCTCATCGGCTCTTGGTTTGGAGAATGGAGCAATGAACTTGTATAAAACAGGTGTTAAGAATAGCGTGAAAACAACAGCGATACCTAAGCCACCAAAAACCACCCAACCAATAGAGTTTCTTGATTCAGCGCCCGCGCCCGTTGACAGTATTAAGGGTAGGCCACCTAATATTGTCGACATTAGGGTCATCATTATTGGACGTAAACGGACAGATGCAGCCTGAACTATGGCGTCATTAACGGCCATACCTCGATCGCGCAATTGGTCTGCAAATTCAACTAGTAAAATAGAATTTTTTGCAATTAAGCCGATGAGCATGACGAGTCCGATCTGAGAATAAATATTGATCGATGTATCTGTAAGGTAAAGGGCATAGATAGCAGCAGCAATACCAAAAGGTACCGTCAGCATAACCACGATTGCACTATTAATACTCTCAAATTGAGCTGCTAATACTAACAATACAATAATGAATGCAAATAAATAGGTCATGGCAATTTGGTTCGAGGTTTCTTCAAACGTAAGCGCTTCGCCTAAAAACACGAGTCCTATTCCATCGGGTAGGTTTTTATTAGCGATATCACGTATTCGTTCAACAGCTTCGGCCATCGTTATGCTGTCAGGCAGTTCTAAGTCAATTTCAATAGCTCTGCGCTGAGCGTGGCGTTCTAATTCAGCTGCAACACCCTCTTCGCTAATAAATGCGAGGCTAGACAAGGGCACTAAATTCCCGTTATCTGATTTGACGAAGAGGTTTGTTAAATCGGATGGGTTAGCTGTGTTTCTCTTCGATGACTGCAATATTAATGGGATAGCCTGGTCGCCAATATTAAGGTCGGTGATGTCGTCACCACTGATAGCGACTCTCAATGTAGTCGATATATCACCGAAAGGGACGCCCAACTCTTCAGCTCTGCGTCTATCAATGTTTACTCTCAGTTGTGGTTGGGTTGGCTGATAACCAATATTAGGCCTGCCAAGCTCGGGTAGATTTTCTTCAATAAGTTTACCGAAGGCAATTGCAGACTCGTAAATACGCGCGTAAGTATCACCTGTAAGCGCTAATTCTAAGCCGCCACCTTGGCCGCGCAGATTTAGGCTGTTACTACCAAATGCCCGCGCTGGTGCACCAGGAATTGCGCCAAGCTTAGGACGCATTTCATTTATAATATCTTGCTGTGACTTTTCTCTTTGGTCCCAATGTGCAAGTGGCACCGTAATAAAAACTAAATTAGGATCCCAGCGGCCAACAACCGTATAAATCGACTCGACATCTGCTTCTTTAACATAAGGAAGTAGTATCTCTTCCATCTTCTCGGCCTGTCTGTTCATATAATTTAAGCCCGCACCATCGGGACCTCGCGCAAAAACGCGTATAACACCTCTGTCTTCAGAAGGTAAAAGTTGATTTTCAATTTGCTCATAAAGTAAGGCCGCGCCGCCAGCAGATAAAACAGACACGAGCACAGTTAACCATGAAAAACGCAAAGCCTGATTCAGTATAGCCATATACCCGTTCAACATGCGGGTACCAAAGGCGCCTAGCGTGCGGTCAAACAAGCTATTATTCTTAGTCTTGTTTGGTAGTTTGGCTGTTAACGCTGGTACTAGGCTCAATGCAACGAATGAAGAAATTATTACGGCGCCAGCCAGAACACCACCAAACTCTCTGAACAGTCGACCGGCGGTCGATGGTAAAAAAGCAATAGGAATAAAAACGGCAGCGAGAACAGCAGTGGTGGCAACGACCGCAAAGAAAACTTCTCTTGTACCTAAAACCGCGGCTGCTCTTGAGCCCATGCCTTGCGCTCGGCGGCGTTGGATATTTTCGGATACCACAATTGCATCATCAACAATGAGCCCGGTTCCAAGAACTAATGCTAATAAGGTTAGGATATTGATAGAGAAACCAAGGACCCACATGATGACTAACGCACCAATCAATGAAACTGGTATCGACAGAGCGGGCACTAAGGTAGCTCTGAAGCTACCTAAAAACAGCCATAATGTGCCAATAACCAATAAGATTGTCAGCCCGAGGGATATCATAACTTCGTTTACCGAACTGCGAATAAACTCTGCATCATCGGATGTGACCACAATATTTAGGTCCGTAAAGCGGGTATCTAGGCTTTCAACCATCGCCAGCACTTCATCAGAAATTTCTATCGTATTGGAGCGCGCTTGTCGGATAATACCTAAACCTACAACGGGTTTGCCATCGAGTCGGACCATACTGCGGGAATCGGCGGGGCCAAAATAAACACTCGCAACGTCACCTACTCGAGTATCACCGGAGATTAAAATTTGTTCAATATCTTGTGTAGAGACAGAGGTTGCATCAGCTCTCACTATCAATTCTTGGTCTTGCGATTTAACACTGCCAGCAGGCACATCGAATGGCGCTAAGCGCAAAGCTGCCGATACGTCGGTCATGGAAAGGTTGAAGCTGGTCAATCGTAACGGGTCGACAGATACTCGCAGAACTCGCTGGCGCTGACCGTCTAGCGATACATCTGCAACGCCGGGAATGCTCAAAAATAACGGCGCTAAGTCAATTTCAACGCGCTCGGTTAACGTCTCCATATCGAGGGTGTCGCTACTTATCGCCAAGCTTACAACAGCCTGAGCATCGTTGTCCGCTTTTATAATTGATAACTGCTCAACTTCTGCAGGTAATCTGCGTTGCACTCGGCTAACTGATTCACGAAGCTCATTTGCAGCATCTTCGAGGTCCGTGCCCGGGCGAAACTCAACCCGAATCCGTGAAGAGCCCTCTTCACTAGAAGCATTAATTGAGTCGACACCGCTGACTCTGGCAACTGCTCCCTCTAAACGGCTGGTGACTTCACTATCAACGGTCTCAGGAGAACCTCCAGGATAACTAGCGGAAACAGTGACTATCGGACGGTCTACATCAGGAAGTTCTCTAATTTCCAGGTCATTAACAGCGGCAAAACCTGCCAAAATAATGAGCAGATTTAGTACCATAACTAAAACCGGGCGGCGTATGGAGAGAGAGGGTAAGTCGTTTATTTGACTTGAATCATTTTTCTTCATGACACCGCCTTAGGCTTATTTACCGCCTCAAGACTTTGCCCCTGTCGCAACTGCTGAACACCCTCAACAACTAGCATTGCCTCAGCGTTGAATTCACCAATCACCAAAATTGTCCCACGCAAGCGTTCTTGTATTTGTACATCTACTCTATTGGCTTTGCCATCAAACATTTGCCAAACGTATGCGCCAGTTGCGCCCCACAATAGTGCAGCTTCAGGGATAGCAACATACTCTTGCCCTTTAACCGATAACTTCACTCTAAAGCTCATACCAGGTCGATATTTATCTTCTACATTATCTAACTTTGCTCTGACTTTGATTGTGCGGTCTTGCTCACTAATTCGAGTGTCTATTTGTGCGATGCTTGCGCTAATATTAACGTCGCGGTTTTGCCAAGGCGTCAGTGTTACTTCAGGTTGACTACTGAGAACCGCCAATGCTACTTCAGGTGCTGAAAAGTTAATAAAAAGGGTTTTCCTATCATCCAACGTAGTGATTCTGGTTTGTTGAGTAATACGGTCACCGACCTCCACATCAGTGAAGCCAACAATACCGCTAAAAGGAGCTTTGACAATCCGTTCTCTTAGCGCAACTTCTGCCTCTTTAACTGCAATTTCTGCAAAGGCGAGCTGCGTGCTAGCAATATCTACTTGGCTCTGAGCTGCAGCGCCTTTTTTGCGACTCTCGACTAAGCGGTTGTATTCTCGTGTTGCGTCCTTTAACTGTATTTTCCCGCGTTCGAACGCAATTGCTTCCCGTTCATTATACAGTGTTAATAAAACTTGTTCCTTTTCCACCTGTTGGCCGGGGACGAAGTTGACCGACATTACTCGTTCACTAACCGCTGGGAATAAAATAATGGATTTCACCGCTTCCGCAGTGCCGACAGCTTCAAGATCAGATTGCTGAGCTTGGTGTGCTAAAGGCTCAACCAACACTTGAGTTTTACTTTCACCTCGACCACCCCAAGACTGCGCATTTACAGTACTGGCAAAAACTAAGCTGAATATAAACATAGGTAGGGAACTTCGGCGGATCGTCATAAACAAATAGTCTCATTGGATTATACATTTTATCGACTTAAGTTTACGTTAAAAGTCGTTAGGAGGTTCAGTTCTTTACAATTTTTGTTACATAATTGATAACAAAAAACCCAGCAATAGCTGGGTTTAGATTTTGTACTAACAAAGTAAAGGCTTCGGACTAGTCCTTTTTTGGACGACCAGCACGCTTACGTTCGTTCTCAGACAATAGTTTCTTACGAAGACGTATGCTCAGAGGTGTTACTTCTACTAACTCATCGTCATCAATAAACTCTAGCGCCTGCTCAAGTGTATAAACAATTGGCGGTACTAAGGTCTGCGCTTCATCAGTACCTGAAGCACGAACGTTGGTTAATTGCTTACCTTTAAGTGCATTCACAGTTAAGTCGTTTTCACGGCTGTGGATACCGATAATCATACCTTCATAAACTTCAATACCGTGTCCAATAAACATGCGACCACGTTCTTGCAAGTTAAATATGGCATTGGTAAGAGCTTTACCTGTAGCGTTGGCAACTAATACGCCGTTTTTACGCGTACCGATACTTCCACCTTTGTGCGGGCCGTAATGGTCAAACGAATGATAAATTAATCCAGAACCAGATGTCATTGTCATAAAGTCAGTCTGGAAACCAATTAAGCCACGACTTGGAATGATGAAGTCGACACGTGTACGACCTTTGCCGTCGGGTGTCATGTTCGTCATTTCACCTTTACGCATACCAAGTTGCTCAATCATAGCACCCTGATGTTGCTCTTCTACGTCGATCGTCAACGTTTCGAACGGTTCCATCAGCTTGCCATCTTCCGTTTTCAGAATAACTTCTGGACGAGATACAGCTAACTCGTAACCTTCTCGACGCATGTTTTCAATCAGTATACCCAAGTGAAGTTCACCACGACCAGAAACCCTAAATTTATCAGGATCGCTCATCTCTTCAACACGTAGGGCAACGTTATGTACTAATTCGTGTTGTAAGCGCTCAAGGATATTACGTGATGTAACGTACTTACCTTCTTTACCTGCAAATGGTGACGTGTTTACTTGGAAAGTCATGATAACGGTTGGTTCGTCAACAGATAAAGGTTTAAGCGCTACAACGTGATTAACGTCGCACACTGTATCGGAAATTTTCAATTCGCCTAAGCCAGTAATTGCAACAATATCCCCTGCATCTGCAGATTCAATATCATGGCGTTCAAGGCCTAAATAGCCTAATACTTTGCCAACTTTACCATTACGTTTCTCGCCTTTAGCGTTAACGACAGTCACTTGCTGATTTATCTTTACCGTACCGCTAGTAATCCGGCCAACACCAATTACACCAACGTAAGAATTGTAGTCAAGTTGTGAAATTTGCATTTGTAATGGAGCGGTAGGATCGCCGTTTGGCGCTTCTACTTGATCAACGATAGCCTGAAACAAAGGCTCCATGCTGTCACTTGGCACGTTGTAATCCATTGTCGCCCAGCCATTGATTGCAGAGGCATAGACAACTTGGAAGTCAAGCTGTTCGTCAGTGGCACCTAGATTGTCAAAAAGATCAAATACTTGATCAATTACCCAATCAGGACGTGAACCTGGTTTGTCAATTTTGTTGATAACAACAATTGGCTTAAGACCTTGTGCGAAGGCTTTTTGTGTTACGAAACGCGTTTGCGGCATGGGACCTTCTTGCGCGTCTACTAATAGAAGCACCGAGTCGACCATCGACATAACACGTTCGACTTCACCACCGAAGTCAGCGTGTCCTGGAGTATCTACGATATTGATGCGGTATTCGTTCCAGTTAATTGCTGTGTTTTTAGCAAGGATTGTAATACCACGTTCTTTTTCAATGTCGTTTGAATCCATTACGCGTTCTTCGGCTACACCTCGGCTTTCTAATGTGCCTGATTGTTGAAGAAGCTTATCAACTAGGGTTGTTTTACCGTGGTCGACGTGAGCGATAATCGCGATATTGCGAAGATTTGCAATGGATGAAGGCATGTTTTACTCTCAATAAATAAATGCGAAGGGAAAAACCCCTTAGATTGTTGGGCGCGGATTCTACAGATTTATTCGGCAATTAGCGACAAACTTTATCATTTAGTCACAAAAAACAGTAAAATTAGTCATAAACCATTGATTTTCAAGCAACGACCCATCTATTTCACTGCACTTGTAGATTTCTGTCGACCTTAAATCCTTTTTTGCGCTATTTCCGCAAGTTTAGTGTCATTTTTATCTCTTTGCTTACCCATTCAGCTTCAGGATCTGAATCCATTCCAATATTATATGCTAGTCGGTCTATATTAAAACTTGCCGTTAATATTGTACTGCCATTCTTCAATAAGAATGAAACAGGTTGGCTAATGCCGCGCAATGTTAACGTACCGTTTACTTGGTAATCATTGCCCTGAGCGACAATTTGACTACTTTCAAATATACCTTCGGGGTGATTTTCAACGTCAAACCAATCTCCTTCTGGTAACGTGCTGTCGTAAGTGCTATCACCGGTTTTTGCGGATGCAATAGCAAACGTTGCTATTATTTTGGGTGACGTTTCGGGTGGCAATATTAGCTCGGCATTCCACTTATTAAAAATACCTGAAAACGTCATACCAACATGTTCGCCGGCAAAACTAACTTGACTATCTTTCGCACTAACGAATAGTTTTTCTTGAGTAGATGCCTGTGGCGAATAAACCCCCACGACCAGCAAAACCATTATAAGAGATATAAAAGACAAAAAATTGCCTCTCGTTTCGGTCCAGGTCCTAATGTAGCTGTTAAATTCTACGTATGTTTTTACCATTTTGCGGTTTTCCAAAATATAAGTTGGGAGGATATCGAATTGTTTATTTTTTAGCCTTTGACCACCACATACGATCCAATAAGTTGATCCCGTGTTTCTTTTTATGCCAGATTACAGCGCCGACGTGACCAATGATAAGTGCAGACAAAATTAACGCCGTTATCCAATGTGTATTGTTTGCAATCGTTTCAACCGCTTTGTTCCGAGCGACGCCAGGAATATGGGGCCACTTTATCCAATCAACAAATACAAAAGTTGGCAGGCCAAAAGGACTCGCCGATACCATTAGCCAGCCAGATAAAGGCATAAGAACAACCGCAATATAAAGCAATGTATGTCCTATTTTGGCTTTTGCCTCGTCACTCTGTGAAAACCCTTTAGGGAATTCAGGTGCGGGCGTAAACACGCGCACGCAAACTCGAACAAATAAAGCCCACAACATAATAACGCCAGCGGCTTTGTGGATTTGAAAGAGCTTATATTGGTCTGCTTTACTTATATCTCCGTTGACCATATACAAGCCACTCACAAACATAAATAAAAGCCCAATAACTATTGTCCAATGCAATAGAATACTTAGACTATGATATCGCTGCCGTTTGCGGATTACGTTGTTAACCATCTGTTTTAACAAACTGGCCTTCAATCATGACTTCGACTTTATCACCAATATTGGGTATATATTTATCCATGCCCCAGTCTGTGCGATTTATGATTGTGGTTGCAGAAAATCCCATCGTTGGTTTGCCGCTAAAAGGCTGCTTCAGCATTGCACCATTAAACGTAACGTCAAGCGAAACTGGTTTGGACAAACCCAAAAAAGTAAGACTGCCTTGCATCACAGCCGTTTTCTCTCCAGTCATTTTTATCGAAGTTGAAGCGAAGTCGATAGTGGCAAATTCAGCGGCGTTGAACCAGCTTTTGTCAGTTGCAAGAATATGATTAAAATCTTTCTCTTTTGCATTCGGATAAGCCGTTTGGATCGACATAGGATTAATTTTAGCCGTCACTGTGCTTTTTGTCAGATCCGAAGGATCGTAATCAATATCGGCACCAAAATCTGCAAAACGAGCAACATAATTAGATAAGCCCAAATGCGACACTCTCCAAACGACAGATGCATGGCTCAAATCGACGGCATAAACCCCCTCTGGCAACTCGTTAAATGGACTCTTTGCAAATACCCACGAAATGCTTCCAGTAAAACTAATTACTAGCGTAAAAACAGCAACTTTTACATAATTCATCATATTATCCAGTTTGGTTTATTGATTGTCGTCAGTTTTACGAAAATTTTCTTGAAGTTTACATTAAATCACATTTACGCAGTTGGATACGATAATACGACCGAAAAGTAGGCAACTTTGTTGCATAATAATTTTTTAATATAAAAAAGGGAATTTGGTAAGCGACGAAGTCATTCCATACGTATCACCACCCGCCTATATGCACCAAAAAAAACACATTAAAATGCTTTTGCACTATATTTGCGCTTATTTGGATCTTTTTGGTGCAGGGAGAGCGAGCGATTTAATGTGTGCATGAATGCCGGCCCCGTGTTTACACGATCTTTTATTTAATTGCTATATGGCACGAATATCGCTTATAGTTTTGTACAGCTATTTTGAAGGCTTATAGAATAGTTTTTAACATTTGTATGGACGTAGAGTCTGTGCACGGACATTTTTTTATCGGAGGACAGTATGTCAATTGAGTCGGCATTAGAGCTAATTAAAGAAAGCGAAGCGAAATTTATTGATTTACGCTTTACGGACACAAAGGGTAAAGAACAGCATGTTACTATCCCTACACACCAAGTAGATGAAGACTTCTTTGAAGAAGGTAAAATGTTCGACGGTTCATCAATTGCTGGCTGGAAAGGCATCAATGAGTCTGACATGGTTCTTATGCCGGATCCTACAACGGCGGTCTTAGACCCGTTCGCTGAAGAGACACAAATTAATATAACTTGCGATGTTCTCGAACCATCAACGATGCAGGGTTATGATCGTGACCCGCGCTCAGTTGCTAAGCGTGGTGAAGCCTATTTGAAATCTACCGGCATCGGTGATGCTGTTTTATTTGGTCCAGAGCCAGAATTCTTTTTATTCGACGACGTTCGCTACCACACAGATATGTCTGGTTCGTTTTTCAAAATCGATGCTGAAGAAGCTGCTTGGAACTCTGGAGCAGAATTCGAGGGTGGTAACAAAGGACATCGTCCTGGCGTTAAAGGCGGCTATTTTCCTGTATCTCCAGTCGATTCTGCACATGATACGCGCGGAGCAATGTGCCTCGTTATGGAAGAGATGGGCTTAGTTGTTGAAGCGCATCACCACGAAGTTGCTACCGCAGGACAAAATGAAATCGCCTGTAAGTTTAACACAATGGTTAAAAAAGCAGACGAAATTCAAATATATAAGTATGTAGTGCATAACGTTGCAGACGCTTACGGACAAACTGCTACCTTTATGCCTAAGCCTCTAGTCGGCGATAACGGCTCTGGTATGCATTGCCATATGTCAATTACCAAAGACGGCAAAAATACGTTTGCTGGTGATAGCTATGCGGGTCTTTCTGAAGAAGCATTGTTCTACATTGGCGGCATTATAAAGCATGCGAAGGCAATTAACGCTTTTGCCAATGCCTCAACCAACTCTTACAAGCGTTTGGTCCCAGGTTTCGAAGCGCCAGTGATGTTGGCTTATTCAGCGCGTAACCGTTCGGCTTCTATTCGTATTCCTTATGTGACGAGTGAAAGAGCACGTCGTATCGAAGTTCGTTTCCCTGACCCATCAGCCAATCCTTACCTAGCGTTTACTGCTTTGTTGATGGCTGGTCTCGACGGAATAAAGAACAAGATCCATCCAGGCGAGTCAATGAACAAAGATTTATATGACTTACCACCTGAAGAAGCGGCCCAGATCCCTAAAGTCGCTAGTTCGCTAGAGGAAGCTTTGGCGGCACTAGATGCAGACCGTGACTTCTTAACTGTTGGTGGCGTAATGAGCAATGACATGATCGACGCTTACATTAAACTGAAGTCTGCTGACGTTGAAAAACTGAACATGTCAACTCACCCAGTTGAGTTTGAAATGTATTATAGCGTATAGGCGCTAATTATTTAGGGGGCTGGGTCGATACGTCACCAATCTGTCGGCTCTGCTTCAACTAAATATAAATATCTATACTAAAGCCTGTGTTTGCAGGCTTTTTTTTTATTTGAAAACGACTACACTGGTAACAGGTCACTCAGGTTACTTAAATGAATATAGCAAAGTTCTTAATATCGAAACGTTTTATGGCACTGGTCATCGTGGGTCTAGCACTCTCGACTTCCGTGCATGCAGGTAAAATCTATAAGACGGTAAACAAAGACGGAACAACTAGTTATTCAGACCAACCAACGCCGGGCGCCGTTGAGGTCGATTTTTCTTCTAGTACGACGACTGTAGTGCAAAATCCAACTGTTAAAACGAAACAACTTAAAACCATTAAACAGAAAAAACCTGTTGAGCATACACTCAGTGTTATTTCTCCTGCTATTGATGGAACTATTCGAAATACAATGGGTAACGTAACCATTAGTGCTTCGGTAACACCAAATGCCCCAGGCCACTATGAACTTTCATTACACGAACAAAAACTTCGCTCTACTTCAGGTACATTTTTAGTCAAGGATCTGCCTAGAGGTGAGTATTCCTATCAAATCAATTTTGTTAGCACTTCGGGCAAGGTAATTGCATCGTCTGCAGTAAGACGCTTTTTTATGCACAAACCTTCAGCGCTAATTAAGCCTCAAACTAACAGTAATTAAGTACTACAGCATTGCGTCCCCTATACTCCTGCGTTTAATCCGGAGCATAGACAAGTAAGTTAATTTCTACTGTATATTTAATTACGTAACTAAATCGCATAATATAGTGCATTGCACAAACATAGTGCAACACAAGGACATTATGGACGACCGTTTAGCCGCAATTAATTTATCGCCGTTTCAACTGCGTAATATGTTGAAAACAGTAGTCATCATTATTGATGAGAGTTTTGATATTTTATATGTCAATGATGCTGCTCTAGCACTACTGGAAACGGGATTGAAACAAATTCATGATCGCAAATTCTATGAGTTCTTTTTAGACGATGGAGTTGAGCGTTCGACCTTTGAAGACGCACTTCGGAATCAAGACGATTTTAGTGAAACAGAGGTACAACTTTGCTTTAAAGATGGGCGTTGTATATTAACCGATATTACGGCAACTTGTTTCGATATTGATGACCAACGTATGATGTTGCTAGAAATAAAGCAAATTGATAAGCAAAAAAAAATAACTCAAGAAGCCTCGCAATATGCTCAACAAGAAGCAGCGAAGGAGCTCGTCAGAGGTTTAGCTCATGAAATTAAAAATCCTCTAGGTGGCATTCGCGGTGCGGCGCAGTTGCTCGAAAAAGAACTGACAAATCCAGAACAAAAAGAATTCACGCAGATGATTATTGATCAATCCGATCGCCTGTGTTCACTAGTTGATAGACTACTTGGTCCAAATTCCTTACCACAAATGAAGTGGACCAATATTCATGAAGTTATTGAGAAAGTCCGTTCAGTTATTTATGCAGATACGCTCCAAGATATAGCAATAGAAATAGAAAGGGATTATGACCCGTCAATACCAGATCTATATGTTGACCCGGACATGTTGCAGCAAGCGCTGCTAAATATTGCACGAAATAGTATGCAAGCATTGAAATCAGCCGAAACAAAAAATGCATGTATAAGGCTCAAAACTCGCGTTGAAAGACAGTCAATGATCAAAGGTAAACGTTATGGGCTAAGTGCATTAATTAGTATTATGGACAATGGGCCAGGCATTCCTAGAGAGCTCAGAGACACCATATTTTATCCAATGGTGACGACAAAGCAAAATGGTAGTGGTTTGGGTTTATCGATAGCGCAAAATCTGACAAACCACCACGATGGCAAAATCGATGTAGAGAGTTATCCAGGAAACACAGAATTCACCCTGTATTTACCGATTAAAAAAAGGCGCGAATAGTTATGAATGAACCAGTATGGATTGTCGATGACGACAGCTCTATTCGTTGGGTTTTGCAAAAAGCATTGCAAGCGGCCAATATTGCCTGTGTCAGTTTTGAAAACCCTGAAGATCTGTTGCTTCAACTTCAATCTGGCGAAGCACCACAAATCATTATTTCAGATGTGAAAATGCCACAAATGGATGGCATGACATTACTCAAAGAGGTGCATCAACAATACCCAGGAATGCCAGTCATCATCATGACCGCACATTCTGATTTAGACAGTGCAGTTAACGCCTACCAGGGTGGTGCTTTTGAATATCTGCCAAAGCCGTTTGATATTGATGAAGCCGTGACGTTAACCAAACGTGCGATTGAGCATGCCAAGGAGCAAAGTAAGCTAAAACAAGTTGCTCAGTTTAATCCAACGGCAGAGATTATTGGTGAAGCGCCTGCAATGCAGGAAGTTTTTCGTGCCGTAGGGCGTTTATCTCGCTCATCAATTAGCGTGTTGATTAATGGTCAATCAGGGACCGGTAAAGAGCTTGTTGCGCTTGCGTTACACAAGCACAGTCCAAGATCTGCAAATACATTTGTAGCATTAAATATGGCTGCTATTCCGGCCGACTTGGTCGAGTCTGAATTATTTGGTCACGAAAAAGGGGCGTTTACTGGAGCACAAGCGGCGCGCCAGGGGCGTTTTGAGCAAGCTGATGGTGGCACCTTATTCCTAGACGAAATTGGTGATATGCCGATTGATGTGCAAACTCGTTTGTTAAGAGTGCTGGCAGAAGGACAGTTTTATAGAGTTGGCGGACATAACCCTGTCAGTGTCGATGTACGTATTATTGCAGCGACACATCAAAATCTTGAAAAACGTGTTGCAGAAGGTAAATTTCGAGAAGATTTATATCACCGTTTAAACGTCATTCGTATTCATATTCCATCACTAAATGAGCGTCGCGAAGATATCCCCTTATTGGCTAACCATTTCTTAGCTAAAGCCGGAAAAGAATTGGACGTTGAAGTTAAAATATTAACTAAAACGGCTGCTAAAGTTCTTTCTCAATTAGGATGGCCTGGTAACGTTCGCCAGCTCGAAAACACCTGTCGCTGGCTGACTGTTATGGCTAGTGGTAAAGAAATCCATCCCGCTGATTTACCACCAGAGCTGATGGTTTCCTCGGATGATTTGAAGGTCGAGCAACAAAGCAATGACTGGACGACGTTGCTATCTGCTTGGGCCGACTCGCAGTTAGGCGCCGGATATGACAATATTTTGAGTGATGCAATGCCTACCTTTGAAAAAATTCTATTGCAGCGAGCTTTAAAGTACACGCATGGACATAAGCAAGATGCTGCCAAAAAATTAGGTTGGGGACGCAATACATTAACCAGAAAACTGAAAGAGTTGGACGTGGATTTATAAAAATTGAGCTGGAAAGTCGGATAAGCCAACATTAACTAATAAAAGACGTTTTGAATTATGAATCGATAACGTCGCCTGTAATCTAAGGAGCTTATAAATCCTGCGAACATATCGACTTACTGAATGCGATTCATCAGTCTGACTAAATAGCTGATTTTAATATTTGATAGTTGTCTGTAATCAAAGTAGGGACAAACAATCAACTTATGCTCGATGTCGATAGCGAACGCATCCGTTTCCCATACCAAGCTTGTCGGCAATATCAATGATTTAGCATAAGTTCGACCCATAATAATAGACAGGTGTGCGTGAGCAATGTCGTCTACTATAGGTGGGTTGAACATCAATGCTGTATTGCTTGAACTTCTGAGTAATTCATTGTCGCGATATTGCTGCCAACTAATATGCTGCTTTTGCATAGGAAATTTGTTTCTAGGTAGCTCAAACATCAGTTTTGCGTAAAGATTGAATACTTTGCGCCATCCATTTCCACAGGCATTGCCGATGGCGTTTATCTCATCAGCTATAGCAGGACAAGTGCCATTTGAATCGAGGGCGAAAGTAAAGTTAGGGCGATTACCAATATATACCTTTAATGCAGCGTGTTTGTCTCCAAGGCCATGGCAATCGTTGCTTTGTTGCATATGTTAATTTTATCCGCGGTGACTATCGTTCGTTAGATTAATTTGAGCATAAGCTAACGTGCTAATTAAACCAGCAAGCTAATACCCAGTGCTAACATGACAAATCCAATTATAAATTCAAGGACTTTCCATGCTTTAGGGTTTTTAAACACCGGAATGAGTAACTTTGCACCGTATCCAAGCGAAAAGAAGAAAACGAAAGATGCAGTTACGGCTCCAACACCGAAAGCAAATTGTTGGCCGTCATATTGGGTAGAAATAGAACCTAATAATATGAATGTGTCTAAATAAACATGCGGATTTAGCCACGTAAATGCTAAACAAGTTAGTACTGCTGTAACTGCGCTTCCGACCTCTTTTCCTTCGGCTTTCAATACATGTTCTGTCGTGAAAAAAGTTTTAAAACTGACGGCAGCATAGAAAAACAGAAAAGCCGCGCCAGCGTATCTTGCAATGTGTTCAATAAGTGGAAATTTTTGTACAATGACGCCAAAACCAGCAATACCGGCCGAGATTAAAATAGCATCAGACAAAGCGCAAATGAGGCAAACCACAAATACATGTTGCTGCTTCAAACCTTGTTTAAGCACAAAAGCATTTTGCGCGCCAATAGCAAGTATGAGTGAAATCCCGAGAGAGAAGCCCGCGAGTAAAACTGAAGTACTCATTTAATGTCCTTTATCGACCTTTGGTAAGTAAAACTAATACCCACCCCGTTATTCTACTGCTTATTTACATTCGATTTCAAACGAAGCACCAGTGTTTCTGATATTTTATCTTGAATAGCTTGTCTATTTGGGTCCCAATATATTTGCAGAAAACCTAATAGACCAGTCGCAAAACCAGCTCCATAGCCACCATAGCGACCGAAGCTCTCCCATAAGGAAGGGTAATTTCCGTCCAATTTAACAACTTCAATGCCTACAATCTTTTTACCGATAGTTTGTCCGCGCCACCAGGCGGTGAAGGCGCTGAAGTAAAGCGCCGCCCAGCCTAAACCTAATCCTAGGTCAGACATAATCCCTTCTACCCATTTAATTAAGCTATAAACGGCGTTGCTTTGCTCAGAGGTATCGGTTGCTTGAGTGATTTCGAGTACATCGTCGTTATAGGCATTGCGTTCTTCGTTTAATGTGCTGACAAATTTGTCCATAAACAATGACTTTTTTTCATCTTTCCATTCTTTTTGGGACACAATATCACTTGTTGTTGCATTAATATCTTGCACTGGAACTTCCATTGCGGCAGCACCGATCGAAACGGTCTCTGCATACTCAAGCAAGCATTTACTATCATCTTTGCAGTTTATATCTATAAGTGCAGCGGCAAGATCGAGAAGGCTTTTCATGGTTTCTTCATTTTCTTTTTTTTGCGAAGCTTCGGTTAACACTGACTTATCGGGTTCGCCCATATCTGAGACAATTGCAAATACGATAATAAATAGTAAAGATGCAGCACTCCCGCGCAGTGCAAGTCGCATAAGATTAAAGCGCTTTTGTTGTTTTAAACGATCACCCGCCTTAAAGAAGGTCAATGCGACAAAGCCGGCAAATAGTAAGGCGCTGAGCGCACTTAGCACTGCAATAAGGAATACATCGATTAGCATCGCAACTCCCCGCCGAGCAGGCGTAGCTAGAGGTTGGCCTAACAGTTCAGGAGAAACAGTGAAAGCGTAAGGAGTGACAATTTCGCGCGTTTCCTTGTCGCTTAGTGTCACTGTTTCTGGGGTATTAGAAGCCGTCGACGCTTCAGTGTATGACGTCATAGTTTCATGTATTGTTGGGACGCTTTGCTTCGCTCCTTTCGGGCTAGACGGTGGATTTGATTCAACATCAGATGACGCCGATTCTGAGGGTATCGCAACGTTTTGAATAGGCGCTTTTTCTTTCAATTGGTCGCTATTTTCTTTATGAATAGTCGTCTTTTTATCTGTATCCTCGACCTGTGACTCATGTTCCTGTTTTACCTCTGTTTCATTAACAGGAGATTCGAGGTTAAAAGAGTGCTGTTTAGGATTGTCAGAAGAAGCCATAATGAGTCCCTTATTATTATTTTTACCGCTTTTAGATTAACAGTTTTTAGGCAAATTGCTCGCGAGTTAAAATCGCCATGCAATAAAACGAGTCGCTTTTGCGCCTTGTGTCATATTAATCTGTTTACATTGTGTTGCGCCAAGCTTTTCTGCTAGCTTAAGTAGAGGAACGACATTTTCTTTTTTCGAAAGCAAAGAAGTAAACCACTTCACTTGATTTTTAAACTCAACACTTTCACTTATCATATTTTTAACAAATTCAAATTCACCACCTTCGCACCATAATTCATTATGTTGTCCACCAAAATTGAGGGAAGACTGATTTTTGGCTGTTGAATCTTTGCCTCTGCGCTTGTGACTATGCCTCGCCAAATTTTTATTTTTTTTGCGGCTACCAGCTGAAGCAGCGTCAGCAGAAATATGAAATGGTGGGTTACATAGACTAAAATCAAATGACTCACTTTCCTTTATAATGCCAGAAAATATAGCTTTCTTTTGTTTTTGAAGGCGCACCTTCACGAGCTTTCGTAAGTTAGAATTAGATTCTACAATAAGGCAAGCACTCGCATATGAAGCTTCATTAATATCGCTTCCTATCACGCTCCAACCATAGCTTTGGCTAGCTACTATTGGGTATATTAGATTAGCCCCTGTACCAATATCCAAACCTCTGATTTGTTTTCCTTGAGGAATATTGCCGCCATTATCTTGTCCTAGTAAATCGGCTAGGTAGTGAATATAGTCAGCGCGCCCCGGTACGGCTGGACATAAAAAACCGTCAGGAATATCCCAATGTTGAACTTGATAGAATTGCTTGAGTAACCCAGCGTTGAGCGCCTTTACTGCTGAAGGTTGAGAAAAATCAATGGTTAGTTTACCCATCGGGTTAGGGGCTAAACAATCTTTTATAGGAGGATGCAACTCAGCTAATTTAACAAAGTCATAGCCTAGATTATGCGGATTTCTAGGGTGCATTTCAGGCTTCGCATTGGTTTTTTTGTCCATTGCAGTTGTTGTGCTTTTAGCGATATGGCTATTTTTAAACGATTCGGTTTGGGCTGACTTCATTCTGCAATCACTAAACAATGCCTAATATACGTGCTTAACTTCATTCTATAACAACTGAGCATGTAAATCCGATACTAATGTTCTGTATTAGCTATTTTTCATCTGTCATTGTCTTTCAGGTAGCCTAATTTAGGGGCAAAGTTATATGCAATTACTTCACAACCGTACTTGTTCGGTGCATACTTTAACCTGTGAATATAAGATACGCAGGCTAACTCGTCACAAATGAATAAAGTCCAACCTCAGCTGCATGCATGTTTGGAGTGTGATCTTCTAATTAAGATGCCTGATGCTATTTCTCATCGCACTAACTTGTCGTGTCCGAGATGCAATCACCGCATTGCTGTTGGACACAATAACGCTAAACAATATGCACTTGCTATGAGTCTGACCGCTCTAATTTTAATGTTTATTGCATGTACATTTTCATTTGTTTCTTTTTCATCAAATGAACAAATACGGACGATCAATTTATTACAGTCTTTTACAGAGCTATATTCTCAAGAATACTACTTTGTCGCTATTCTTGTTTTTTCCTTTATTTTACTCCTGCCTACCCTGTATTTACTTTCTGTCTGCCTTATTATTTTGTCGACCTATCGGGGTTTCGAACTATTACCTTCGATGTGGTTAGGTAAACTAATGAGTTATATTTTACCATGGTCGATGGCTGAAGTTTTTTTGATTGGTGTGTTAGTTGCTTTGATAAAAGTGACGTCCATGGCCGATATTTCACTTGAATCATCTTTTTGGGCATATGTTATTTTTGCACCCCTATTCACGCATATAGTGTCCATTATCGACAATCATCGATTATGGTGTTGGATTGAACAGGCAAGGGGGCATTCACATGCTTGACTCTACGAAACCAAAAACAGCGGCAAACAGCGGCTTAGTCAATTGTTTGGTATGCCACCAATTAGCGCCTATTGCCGCAACACACTGCAAGCGCTGCAACACGGCACTGTCGTCTAGGATTAAAAATAGTGTTCAAATATCATTGAGCCTTTTAGTCACCGCAGTTTTGCTTTACATACCCGCAAATATTTACCCTATCATGAGTACCGAACTACTAGGTAAAACCACTGAAAGCACCATCATTGGTGGGATTATTTTGTTCCTAGAACATGAGTCATATTTTATCGCGGCTGTCATTTTCATTGCGAGTGTTATTGTACCGATGGGCAAAATGTTCGCCTTAGCTTGGCTATGCTATTCTGCAAATAGGGCTGATAAAATAAAGCAATATGAACTAACTAAATTATATCGAGTGACTGAATTTATAGGTAAGTGGTCGATGGTTGATGTATTTGTTGTTGCTATTTTAGTGGCGCTGATACAGTTGGGCGAAATAATGTCTATTAAAGTTGGTTTTGCAGCATCAGCGTTTGCTGGGGTGGTTATAATGACAATGATTAGCGCACATCAGTTTGATACAAGGTTCCTCTGGGATAAAGTGGATGAAGAATGACTAACAACAATAATGAAAAAAACGGACAATCTGAAAGTATAAAAACCGATCAGTCCGAAATTAGTCAGACTTCTAAGTCTACTTTAGCTAACGCACCGACAGCGCCACTTATCAGCAATAAGTCGAATTTTTCTATAATATGGATATTGCCGATAATTGCACTACTGATTGGCATTGGAATGGTCTATAACGATTGGCGAAATCGCGGTATTCATATTCAAGTTGAGTTTGAGACTGCTGAGGGTTTGGAAGCGAAAAAAACAGTATTAAAAAACCGTAATGTAGGTATCGGACTAGTCAAAAAAATTGGATTTAGTGCAAACAAAAAAACGATTTTAGTTGATATCGAAGTGGACAAATCGATGGACTCTTTTTTAGTCGAAGACAGCGAGTTTTGGGTCGTTAAACCGAGATTTGGCGCCACCGGTGTCACTGGAATTGGTACCTTGCTATCCGGCGCTTACATTGAGGTATCGCCTGGTAGGTCAAATGTTAAACAGCTTACATTTGTAGGGCTTGAAACCCCCCCAGTAACATCACTTAATGCAGACGGTATTCATTTAAAACTAATTTCACGCGGGAATAAGCCATTAAAAGTAGGCAATCCCATTTTGCACAAAGGGTTTGAAGTGGGAGCTGTTGAATCGAAATACTATGACGATCTCGAGCAAGAAGCGCACTATGATATTTTTATTCACGCTCCTTTTCATAATTTGGTTACTGAAAACACCTCATTCTGGAATGTGAATGGGCTTTCTATTACTACCTCGACTGAGGGGATCAGTTTGACTATGGCATCCTTGGATGCACTAGTTGCAGGTGGCGTAGAGTTCGGACTTGTTGATGGTGAGGAGTCTGGGCTTGGTGTACCACAAAATCACCAATTTCAAGTTTTCGACTCGCAAGAAAGTATCGATGAACAGCGGGATTACAAGTTCATAGAATATGTTATTTTGGTTGAAGATAGTGTGGGTGGTCTTCACAAGGGAGCGCCAGTAGAATACCGTGGCATTAGACTTGGCACTGTTAGTGAACCCTATATGGAATTCTGGGAAATTATTGATATAGCTGGCGTTGGTAAAGAAGATCGTATTCCTGTTTTAATCAAACTTGAACCAGAGCGCTTGATGAAGAACGGGTATATATCAGTTGATATTTTTAGGGGGATGGTCAATGACTGGATTAAAGAAGGTCTAACGGCGTCTATTGAAAATGCGAATTTGATAACGGGTAGCTTGAAAGTAACCTTGCAACCCGGTGGTAAGCCGATAGACATGGTCGGTCAGTTTGGTGAATTTTCAGTAATACCGGCTGCGCAAGGTGGGTTTGCGAGTTTAACTAAAAAGCTAGAAAACATTCTGGGTGAGCTAGAAAGATTACCATTAAATGCCACACTCGAAAATATAAATGGATTGATAGACAGCGCCGATGAAACGGTAAAAACGACGGGTGGCGTGATTGAAAAAGCGAGCATGACGTTAAGTACGCTAGAGCTGAGCTTAGAAGAACTTCAGGCGACATTAAAGGGCTTACAACCAGACTCACAAATGTATCGTTCGATTGAGCAAATGATAAAGAAAATCGAAGTCACGTTAGATGAAATAAAGCCTATCGTCAAAGAAGTAACGAATCAGCCTAACTCGCTTGTTTTTGGTGAGCCGGCAAGCAGCGATAAACAGCCACAATCATCTATAAAAGAAGGCAACTAATATGCAAAAAATGTTTATTTTAATCGTGTTTTGCGTTTTGCTAATGTCATGTGGAATCACGTCACAAGCACCAGCCTCAACTTATTATCTGTTGGATGCTGAACCACTAGCACAAAAACAGAAAGTAACGAGTGCCAGAATTAAACTAGAGAAAATTAATATTCCTGATTATTTAAGTACTAATCATTTGGTTATGCGCGATAGTGGGCACATACTTATCAAAGCAAATTATCACAGTTGGGCTGACAGCTTAGATGATTCTATTCAGCGCGCATTACTAAATGACCTTAATAATTTAAATGAGCAAATTGAGTTTGTAGGATGGTGCATTGACTGCAATAGCATTAGTGTGACAATTGAGCATTTTTATCCAGCCGCAGATGGTAAATTACTATTCTCAGGTTTTTTCGAATTGTCGTCAAAGGACCACGAAACTAAGCTGTTTCGCTTTCAACTCGTTGATGATTTGAGTAGTGACGGATATGCGAATGCAGTAAAGCAAATGCGTGAGCAAGTTGGCAATTTAGCAGCTCAAATTAATCAATCGCTATGAGGAAAAAAGAGGGCTAAAGTAACAGCATCGTTCCGAAGCCTAGGAACGTGACAAAACCGACTATATCAGTAACCGTTGTCAAAATGACTGAGCCAGAAAGTGCGGGGTCAATTTTTAATTTATCAAGTATCACTGGCACAAAAACACCCGCAAATGCCGCTGCAACAATATTTAAGAAAATGGCAATGGAGATAACAATACCGAGCATAGGGTCTCCAAACCATACAAATGCTACTGTCCCAACTACAATAGCCCATATAAAGCCGTTTAATCCACCGACTTTTAATTCTTTCGATAGTAGTACCCTGGTGTTAGCAGAAGTCACTTGTTTCAATGCCAAGCCTCGTATAATGAGGGTCAGTGTTTGGCTACCCGCAATTCCGCCCATACTTGCTACCACAGGCATCAAAACAGCCAATGCCACTACTTGTTGCAGAGTCGCTTCAAACATGCCGATAAATGCGCTTGCCAAAAATGCAGTGAGTAAGTTAATTCCCAACCAGATTGCTCGAGCCTTGGCACTTCTGCGCACCGGTGAAAATAAATCTTCGTTTTCATTCATACCCGCACTCGCCATCAGCTGACGCTCGTAATATTCTTCGCTCAATTCCGATGCAGTAGTCACATCAATTCGGCCAATTAATTTGCGGTTTTCATCGATCACGGGCAAAGCGCCATAAGTTGAAAAGAGAACGTCTTTGGTTACCTTTTGGCCTTCATCAGCAGCATTGATCACTGGGAAATCGCCTAATGCAAAGTCAACCAGGGGAACATGTTCTGGTAACGCATAGATCTTAGCAATAGGCACCGCTGCTGAAAAATGGCCAGAGCGGTTAATGAGAAAAATCACATCCGTATGACGCGGCATTTCTCGGCGTATAAGACGAATACCGTCACGTACTCTGGCATTTAAAGGTAACACGAGATAGTCGTGCGTTATCCAGTGACCCACTTGTTCCTCTGGATATTGATTTGCTTCGGTAAAGTATTGTTTTTGTACTCTATCCATTGCCGCATATGCACGCTCAACTAATTCCTCAGGTAGTGAATCTGCTAGTTCAAGTAAGTCCTCGGCTTCAATACCGATAAATAGCTTATCCCACTGCTCAGGTTCCGTGGCGCGCACAAGTACTTCACGAGGATCGCCACGCATAGCGATAAGTATATCGAGCTTTTTATGATCAGGGATTGTCTGCCATAGGTTTAAACGTTGCTCTATAGGCAGAGACTCGAGTAATAATGCCATCTCATCTTCATCAGCCTGCGCGATAATTGCAGCTAAGCCTATTCCGCTGTCATTTAATTCAGAGTGGCTAATTACCTCTTCAATTAAATCAGGTAAAGGTTCAGACATAAGAAAGTATCCAGAAAGGGCAGTGATAATGTGCGTAGATTCACATCAAATGAAAAAAACTGCAATCGATATTTAGGCTGTTTTTGCATATAAAAAAAGCCAGTTTATGGTGCTATTTATCTGTATGAAGTTTTATAGTTTAGGGGCGACTAGCGATATTATGCTGATGAATAGGGCTATGCTTTAATTCACTATATTAATAGATTGACCCGTTACAAAGGCGTTTAAATTAGCAACGACTTGATCCACTAAAATTGGTGAAGCCTGCTGACTCGCCCAAGCAGTTTGAGGGGTAACAACACAATTGCTCTGACGCTTGCCACTTACCAGTGGCAATATCGGTTTGAAATGCAAGTGAGTTACGCCGTAAGCTCAATATCATTGACATAACATGTTCGCTTGCAGATCGAGTGGCATAACCCGGTACATTACTTACTTCTATACCAAGCTCTGTGGCGGCCAGTAAATCAACACAATTAGTTCCTGTTGCAGCGTTTGAGTTGCATTTGTTTTGCCGAAATGAGTCCATTCATGAGCGAAACTTGAGGATGGAATATTAATTCCATCCTCAATAGTAGCACTATCTAGAAATACAACTTGACGCATATACTTCCTGTAATTAACTATTATCTTCAGGTATGAATACTTTAAATCCACATAAACCGATGATAGTGATAACGCCGACTAGCAAGCCAATCCAAGGTTCAAATACACTAAATGCCATCGCTGTTATTACCATTGCACCGCGCTCTGTGGCGTCCTGTACAAGTGACAATGCCAAGGTAGCGCAAGCGAACGCAGTCAGCACCAAGGTGACGGCTAACGCCACTGGTAATAGCGGTTGCAATAAAGTAACTAATGGTAGAAACACAAACAAAAAGGGCAGACCAAAAGCATAGAAACTGCCAATGCTGTCGAAAATTGAATCTAGCTTGTCACGACCTTGCGTCCACCGCTTTAGAAGAACGACTTGAATTCCTGTCCACAGCACCCCTTGAGTAGCAAAAAACGGAGCGATAATAGCCATTAATATGTTTCTGATGCCAGTAGCCATATGTGCACGGCTGCCATTGAGCTCTAATTTTTCATCGCTGCGAGATTTCTGCGCTTCTTCTATCATTTCGTTGCCTGTGACCACATCACCGAAGAACAAGATATAGGTGATTAATGCCAATGGGAACGAAGCAAGGAAAGTGTCTATTGATGGCCAACCAATCGCAAATGGCGAGGCTTTATCCCATAAAGAAGCAGCTGATGCCCCAACATCTAATATTTCCCAACGGATATTATATTCAAATTCGCCTGTAAAATATCCAACAGTACCTGCAACAATAAAGCCGGGAAGTAAGCCAAATCCTAGAAGCTTCGCTAACCATCTTTTGTCCGTCGCAATCGCATGTAAGGGTTTAGAAAATGCAAAAACTAAACAAACAACAACACCTAAAGTACCCGCTATAGGCGCCGATTGGAAAACGTTCGCCGCATCGCCGTCTTTGGTAACACGTAAAAAAGCAGCAACAGCGGCGCCAAGTATAATGCCGCCTTTAAACACATTAGGCACAACTTTAATTAACTTTTCTCCGAGCCCTGTAGCACCTAAAAAAATCAGAATAAATGCAAAATTTAATGAAAGTGCAGTCATGGCTTGAAACTGGGATGTGTGGTCACCTAAATAAGCTGGTGCTGTGATAAAGGCAACAACGAAGGGGATTGCGGGTGTTAACCAACCTGGTGCGTAGGGGTCGCCAAAGAACATCCAAGAAAAAGAAATTAATAAACTATGGAACATTGCCATGGTCACGGCTTCTTCGAAGCTAAGGCCCAACAATGCCATAAAATAAGGCACTAGTGCCATTCCGGTTGCACCAGCTACTGCTAAGCCCTGTAGCATGTCTGCCAGTGAAAAACGTAAATGAATTAGCGGGATCCGCATTGTAAACGGGCCCCATTTAAAACCGGGTTGAACTTCTCCATCAAGTCTATTTTTTAGCATATTATTACTCTCATTTTTTGGCTAAAAATTGATAACAAACATACCCATGAATGAACAGCGTGTATCAATTATCCAGGTTTGATTAACAAAAAGGAAAGTCTATTTGTACAGTATTTTAACAAAAAAGCCTTATTTATTTTACATTTAAATGTATTTCTTACACAAGCCGCATACTGAGAGTTTTACGCAGGAGCTCTCATTTTTTAAGGCGGTAAAATGTCGAAAGCTTTACACTGATTAATTTTCCAATTAATGTGAGATTACATTTTGGAAACGCTAACACTTTAAATGGACTTGCCTTTTATGCCTATTGTCTTTGCCAAATCACAAACTTGTTTGTCGTATACCGCTTTATTTGGTTTGAGCGTTCTAAGTTCAGCCTGTGTTGCACAGTTGCCTTCCGATACAATGCAAGGCAAAGCACAAGAAGCGCCTCCTATCGTTCAGCCCGGCGCGCCCGGACAAACATCACGCACACTGAGTGCGCAAGATGCAGTCAAAATAGCCAATACCAGTTTCACTCGTGACGATGCCTTATTTATGCAAAACATGATCCCACATCATGGACAAGCGGTGAAAATGGCGGTGTTGGTCGATGATAGAACTAACAATGAAGAGATAATTGATATTGCAGGTCGGATTCGTAAATCACAAGCCGATGAAATTGCGTTTATGCGAGACTGGTTAGAACAACGCAGTGAAGTTACTGATATTGATCATTCAATGCACATGGACCACAGCCTCATGGGTATGGCGAGTTCAAATGAAATGGACGAGCTCAAGGCTGCAAAAGGCACTGAATTCGATCGTTTATTCTTGAACTTGATGATACCTCATCATGAAGGTGCCGTTACCATGGTTGAGGACCTACTTGAACAATCAGGCTCAGCATATGATCCCATTCTGTACGATTTTATTAATGATATTGTTAACGACCAAGAAGCAGAAATTACACGAATGGATACTCTGTTGTCTGGTCTGTCGACAGATAAGAGAGTTGGACTGCGAGCAGGCTTTAGAAATGCAGGTGAAGCGGCTTTAAATCTCAAATTAATTAAAACATTGCCAAGACCAAATGGTTTTTTCGATCCTAAAAACCCCTCAAATTTACCACCGATAAAAATGCCATCAGAGGATGATAAATCCGAAAGTAGAAAGGATGAAGACGGTGGAGACGCAAAAACAGAGTGGGCAGAACGTTGGCCGCTACTGAGTTTTTGGAATACAGATATGGCATTTTCAGGCAATATTTTAGTTGCCGGTAATTACCATGGTTTCAATATTTATAACTTAAGTGATAATGGCGAGCCTAGCTTAGCAAGCTCCATTGTTTGTCCGGGTGGTCAGGGTGATGTCTCCCTTGTAGGTGATTTACTCATCATGTCGGTAGAACAAACTAGAGGTCGTATTGACTGCGGTTTACAGGGTATTAGCGACGATGTCAGTGACGAGCGTTTTAGAGGTTTACGTATTTTTGATATCTCAGATATCAGCATGCCAAGACAAGTCGGCTTAGTACAAACCTGCAGAGGTTCACACACACATTCAATCGTCTCCTCAGATGAAGATACTATTGTTGTTTACAACTCAGGTACGGCAGGCGTGCGAGATGAAGATGAGTTAGAAGGCTGTATTGGTGACATCGCGGGTGATGACCGGACCGCATTATTTCGTATAGATGTAATCGAAATACCCGTAAAAAATCCAGAAAAATCCCGCATTACGTCAAGTCCTGCAGTTTTTGCGGATGATGAAGGCCGCCTCTCTGGCCTATGGCGTGGTGGCGATCATGGCGAAGGTACTCAACGTACGAGTATGACAGACCAATGTCATGATATTACCGTATTTCCAGCATTGAAATTAGCTGCCGGTGCGTGTTCAGGTAATGGCATCTTATTAGATATTACCGACCCGTTGCAGCCAAAACGGATTGACGCAGTATCAGATCCAGGTTTTGCCTATTGGCATTCAGCAACCTTTAATAACGACGGTACAAAAGTGTTATTTACCGATGAATGGGGTGGTGGTACTCAACCTCGTTGCAGAGCATCTGATCCAAAATCTTGGGGAGCCAACGCGTTTTATGATGTTAAAGAAGGTAAATTGACATTCCAAAGCTATTATAAAATTGATGCACCGCAATCGGAACAGGAGAATTGCGTTGCTCACAATGGCTCGGTAGTGCCAGTCCCGGGGCGTGATATTTTTGTTCAAGCTTGGTATCAAGGTGGTCTGTCTGTTATCGATTTTAGCGATACCGCTAATCCGGTTGAAATAGCGTATTTTGACCGTGGACCTATTCATGATGAACGAATGGTGATTGGTGGTTACTGGTCGACATACTGGTACAACGGTAAAATCTACGGTTCTGAAATCCTGCGCGGTCTCGATGTGATGGATTTGCAAGTCAGCGAATTTTTAACGGAGAACGAACTGGCTGCTGCGAAATTAGCAAATATGGGGGATACGTTTAATCCTCAACAGCAATTCCAAGTCACTTGGCCGGCAAACCCGGTTGTTGCGTTGGCGTATATTGATCAGCTAGAACGCGATGGTGGTTTGGCTCAGTCGACTATTGATGAGGCCAGGGCTTTACTCAGTGAATTGCAGAACGTGATGTCGAACGGTGATAAATCTGCAAAATTGGCTATTCTACTTGTCGCCTTAACACATGATATTAAGGCAAGGAAAGACGACGTAAATACTCAAAAGCGGATAACAGGCTTGCTTGACGTTCTCAATGATATGTCGAAAGTGATGTAAATAGTTAACTATAGGTAGTTGGCGCAAAAAGCGCATAAACAAAGTTATGCGCTTTTTACTATGCATTTTCACGTGCGATCTATCACAAAACCGCACCCTTCATGTCAATGTTTGTCTTACGTTAGTGTGACAAACTCTTCACCACTCGTCGGATGAATTGCGACACAAGCATCAAAGTCTGCTTTGGTTGCGCCCATTTTAATAGCGACAGCAAAACCTTGCAGTATTTCGTCCATACCAAAACCAATACCGTGAAGACCAACCACTTTTTCATCGACCCCTGCACAAACGAGTTTCATTTTTGTTGCTTGTCTGTGGGAGGTTACTGCGGTGTACATGGCGGCAAAGCTAGAGTTGTATACTTTGATATTAGGCTCGCCATATTTGGCAACAGCTTCTTTCTCACTCAAGCCCATCGTACCAATAGCAGGATGGCTAAACACGACTGTTGGAATTAGGTCGTAATCCATATGAGCGTCAGTTTTAGCATTGAACAACCGTTCGCTTAACAATCTGCCCGCTTTTACCGCTACAGGGGTTAAATCTATTTTTCCTATGTTGTCACCAACAGCATAGATGCCCGCAGCTGTCGTGTTTTGATATTTATCTACTTTGACGTAGCCGCGCTCATCTAGCTCTACGTCGGTATTTTCGATATTAATTTTGTCGTTAGCAGGTTCACGGCCAATTGCCCAAATCAGTGCATCACAATCAATATGCTCACCGGTATTAAGACTAGCTTTTAATGAACCATCTGGTTGTTTCTCAATAGCGATTACTTCGGTATGAGGGTGCAGCTTTGGACCGTCTTCCGCCATAATTTCAACTAGCGTGTCGGACAACATATCGTCGAAGTTACGCAGCGGCTTTTCACGACGCACAAGCAAGTGGGTTTCAGAACCTAATGAGTGCATTACGCCTGCGAGTTCAACGCCAATATAACCAGCGCCAACCACTACGACTCTCATAGGCTGCTCACTAACATCAAAAAATTCGTCAGAATTAATCCCTAACTCCGCGCCTGGAATAGAGGGCTTAATTGGACGTCCTCCGGTTGCTATGGTGATATGATCGGCTGTATAAATATCGCCATCAACGTCAATTGTGCGATTGTCGATAAATTTGGCAAAGCCTTTAATGAGATCAACCCCGTTGTTACCGAGTACCCGGTCATAAGACTGATGAATGCGATCAATGTATGCTGCGCGACTGGCAACCAACTTAGCCCAACTAAAGCTATTTACGGTAATATCAAAACCATAGTCTGGGCTGTATTTGTGAATAGCTTCTGCCACTTGAGCACCAAACCACATCGCCTTCTTCGGAATACAACCCACATTAACGCAAGTGCCACCAATGTCTTTGGCTTCAATAATAGCCGCTTTCTTGCCATGTTTTGATGCACGATTTGCTGATGCAATGCCGCCACTACCGCCGCCAATGCAGATATAATCGAAATGTTTTTTCACTTGCGTGTTGTTAGTACTTGAGTTCATTTTGTTCCTAAAAGGGTCACTGCTTTAAATCTAGTGTGTTAAATATGCCTACTAGACCGCAATTATCAAGTGTTCCTTCAAAAAAAGTTTTATTTACCATTGTGATCCCATCCTGAATACCCAATTATAAATGTACTAATATGCCAATATTTTTCTTGGCGACAACGAATAACAAAGAGATCCTTTATGAATGCAATCGAAAACGTGAGCGGGCTTCCTCTTTTCTCACAAATTGATACCCAAGATATTGTTCCAACCATTAAAAAAGCCATTGATAACTGCAAAGCAGTGATAGAGGAAGTGGTTGAAAATGGGCAAGCAACTTATGCACAAGTCATTGAACGCATAGAGGACACGGACGACGTGTTGTCAAAAATGTGGTCGCCTATTGGTCACATGAATTCTGTGGTTAGCAGTGACAAACTTCGCGAAGCACATGATGCTTGCCTGCCGATGTTATCTGAATTTGGTACGTGGGTTGGTCAACACAAAGGGCTATTTAGTTTGTACCAGCAGCTTCATGACAGCGAAGAGTTTGCCAGTTTAAATGAAGCCCAACAAAAAGTGGTGACTAATGCTATCCGTGATTTTACGCTTTCTGGTGTTGGATTAGAGGACGATAAAAAGAAACGTTACGCAAATATACAGAGTCGTTTATCAGACTTGTCATCTACATTCGGCAATAATGTGATGGATGCCACCATGGCATGGACTAAACTAGTCACTGACGAGACAGCGCTAGCCGGTTTACCAGACTCAGCCAAAGCAGCTGCGGCACAAGCGGCTAGAAAAAAAGATCTTAAGGGATGGTTGTTTACGCTCGATATCCCAAGCTATTTACCGGTCATGCTGTATGCCGACAACGCTGAATTACGCGAAGAAATGTATCGCGCATACTCTTCCAAAGCATCGGACCAAGGACCAAATGCGGGTGAATTTGATAATGCTGCTAACATCGATGAAATACTTTCATTAAAACAAGAAGCGGCAGGTTTACTCGGATTCAGTTCATATGCTGAGCGCTCTTTAGCCACTAAAATGGCTAAATCGACGGAGCAAGTTACGCAGTTTTTGAGAGATTTAGCAAAACGCTCAAAACCTCAAGCACAAAATGAATTGCAAGAAATTGTGGATTTTGCATCCGAGCATTATGCCCAACAACAATTACAGCCTTGGGATTACACTTATTACGGTGAAAAGCTGAAACAGCAAAAATATGCAATATCAGACGAAGAATTGCGTCCGTATTTTCCAGAGAAACAAGTGGTAAGTGGTTTATTTGAAGTTGTGTCACGTTTGTATGGCTTGCGCATTGAGCAACAAAATGATGTTGATGTGTGGCATGAAGATGTTTCCTTTTATAATATATATGATGCAGAGGATCACCACCGCGGGTCTTTCTATTTTGACTTGTACGCTCGAGAAAAAAAGCGTGGTGGTGCGTGGATGGATGATTGTAGAAGTCGCAGACGCTTGCCAAATGGCGAGTTACAACTTCCCGTAGCCTATATGGTGTGCAACTTTAATGGTCCTGTCGATGGTAAACCCGCCCTATTTACGCATGATGAAGTTGTCACCTTATTCCATGAGTTTGGACATGGCATTCATCACATGCTAACGAAAATTGAAGCCGGTGGGGTGTCGGGTATTAATGGCGTTGCGTGGGATGCCGTCGAGTTACCCAGTCAATTTCTTGAGAACTGGTGCTGGCAGCCAGAAGCCTTGAGTTTTATTTCTGGTCATTATGAGAGTGGTGAAGCTTTACCAAATGAATTGCTAGAAAAAATGTTGGCGGCGAAAAACTATCAATCGGCAATGCAAATGGTTAGGCAACTAGAGTTCAGTTTGTTCGATTTTACGTTGCATCAACAAAGTAATGCTGAAAAATCGGTGCAACAAATATTGGATGAAATTCGACAAGAGGTGGCGGTTGTTATTCCTCCCGCGTTTAACAAATTCCAAAACAGTTTTGGGCATATATTTGCGGGTGGGTATGCGGCCGGTTATTACAGTTATAAGTGGGCCGAAGTGCTTTCCTCAGACGCGTTTGGTCGCTTTGAAGAAGAAGGGATATTTAATCAAGATACTGGACGAGACTTCCTTAATAATATCCTTGAAATGGGCGGCAGTAGGGAGCCTATGGAGTTGTTTGTAGCGTTCCGAGGTCGTGAGCCACAAGTTGATGCATTGCTGCGCCATTCAGGCATCGTTGCATGAGCGTGGGTAAGAGAATAGATATAAATCTCAAGGCCGAGGCCTTTGCGAGTCTTTATGACAGAGTATGCAAACGTAAAGGCAGCGAGTCGATGGTTCAAGAGTTACTTTCTCAGCCAGCTAGTAAAACACAGCTACTTAACACACCAGATGATCGCTTTTTGGCAGAGTTTACCAAAAAAGTTTTTCAATCGGGATTTGTCTGGCGCGTTGTGCGCCAGAAATGGCCAAACTTTGAAGAGGTGTTTTTTGGTTTTGACATCGACAAAATATTGTTGATGCCCGATGAAATGTTAGAACACAAAGCGTCCAACCCTGCTATTATTCGTAACTTCAATAAAGTAAAAACAATCCGCGAAAATGCATGGATGATCGACGATATCCGTCGATCGCACGGAAGCTTCGCAAATTTTGTTACACAATGGCCGCAAGATGATCTGGTGGGTTTGTGGGATTTCCTTAAGAAAAAAGGCGCAAGATTAGGCGGTAATACCGGGCCTTACGCTCTGCGTACATTGGGTGTGGATACATTTTTGTTAAGTCGTGATGTTGAGGGCTATTTTGTTGAACATGGTTTAATTAGTGGTTCAGCGAGATCAAAACGCAGTTTAAACACAATTCAAAGTACATTTCTCGATTGGCAGAAGGAAAGTGACTTATCTTTACAAGAACTCAGTCAAATCGTGTCCTTTAGCTGCGGTGATAATCACGTGGGTATGGTTCAATAATATAAAAGTAGGCATAAATACAGAGTGAGCAGTTTTCCTATCTCAAGATTCGCTTACTTGATGTATTTGTGCTGATTTTTAGCTACAATCAGGTCACTAGATAGACGATGAATTTTCATTAAGCACTTTTGTATAAATTACCTACACAAACTTATTTATAAAGAGTTGCCTATAGAGAGTCATTGTTAAATCGCTCATCAATATCAAAATTCTTAAAAGAAGCGACTAAAATGCAAAGCACAAAAGAAACATCAGTAGAAAAACAAGACGATGGGCATGGCGATAATCTATTGGATCACTTGAATTCTAGTGAAGAGACAGTTTCAGAGCAAACGCATTTTGGCTTTAAGCAAGTCGATAAAGAACAAAAGGAGTCAATGGTTGCTGATATTTTTCATTCAGTAGCGGCTAAATATGATCTGATGAATGACGTAATGTCCTTCGGCATACACCGCATTTGGAAACGTTACACTATTGATTGTAGTGGCATCCGCCCAGGTCAAAAAGTATTGGACCTTGCTGGTGGAACGGGCGACTTAGCTGCTAAGTTCAGCCGTATTGTCGGTGAAACAGGGCAAGTAACATTGGCTGACATTAATCACTCTATGCTGATGGTAGGGAAAGAAAAACTCACCAATATGGGTATTATGGCTAATCTCAATTATGTGCAGGCCAATGCTGAGGCCTTGCCATTTCCAGATAATCATTTTGACTTAGTTACCATGGCTTTCGGTTTGCGTAACGTGACAGAAAAATCGAACGCACTAGCGTCTATATTTCGTGTCCTCAAGCCGGGTGGACGTTTGTTAGTATTAGAGTTTTCAAAGCCTACTAGTGATGTGCTGAGCAAAGTTTACGATACTTATTCGTTTCATCTATTGCCAAAGATAGGACAGTTAGTTGCGAACGATGCTGAGAGTTATCAATACTTAGCTGAATCTATTCGCATGCATCCTGATCAAGAAACGCTTGAAGCTATGATGAAAGACGTGGGCTTCGAGCAAACCAGTTATACCAACTTAACAGGCGGAATTGTAGCGCTGCATAGAGGGTTTAAATTCTAAATGCACCAGGCTCAAGTTATCACCGCTGCTGTTGAAATTGCTATCAATAAAATATTGTCTCTTGATGAGGATAGCCATTTACTGTTGCAACCACTAATTTCCAAGCAATGCGAAATAAAGCTACACGAATTGCCATTTCCGTTAGTGTTTAATTTTAATGCGAAAGGCGTTGAGGTTAACTCTGTTGTGGGCGATATGAGCGATGATATAGCGTTAGAACGCAAGCAATCAACCAACCATAATCGATGCGCTATAAGCTTGTCTGTTTTCATTATCAATGAGCTCAAGGACACGAGTAATATCACGCGACTTATTCGTGAGAATAAACTCGATTTTGAAGGTAACTTACAAATAGCTCAGAACATGAGTGGGCTATTTGCGGGCTTAAATATTGATATTGAAGAATTGCTTTCAACGCATATCGGCGATATTGCAGCACACAATACTATTCAAAGCGCAGCGTCTTTTGGTCGGTTGATTAAACACAATCACAAGCTTGCAATGCGAGCCCTAAGTGACGTAATACTGGATAAAAAACCAATTGGTGTTAGGCCAATTATGGTAGAAAATTATATACAAGAAGTGTCCGAGTTACGGGATACTGCGGCTAGACTAGAAGCCCGTTTGGCGATCCTTGAGAATAAAGCAAGGAAAAAACAGCAATGAGCATTGAACCAAGAACCACTGTCAGTGAATATATCTGTTTTTGCAATTCAGTAGGTGCTAACAACATGATTAATACTCTATGTTCAGAGAATGCATACCCGTTCCACAACAACCAAAAGCAGGGCCATTAACGTGCAAATTAGACGCTTTTATGACATAGGCAAAGTGTTGTTACAGCACGGACTTGACGAAATTATACCGGCACGTTTTAAACCATGGTATGTGCGCTTCGCTCGTCGTTGTCTGTTTTGGCTACCCAATAAGCACAAGAGTGAGTCTGAAGGACGTCGACTGCGTCTGGCGCTTGAAACCTTAGGGCCTGTTTATATCAAGTTTGGACAAATGCTATCAACGCGCCGGGATTTGCTAAGCAATGATATCGCAACAGAATTAAGTATGTTGCAAGACAATGTGCCGCCATTCGATCCTGAGATAGCGCAAGAAATGATAAAGCTGTCTTTAGATATTACCGATTTGTCGGTGCTTTTTTCCAATTTCACCGCTAAACCGTTGGCCTCTGCTTCAATTGCGCAAGTGCATACTGCAACATTAAAAAGTGATAATAAAGAAGTCGTCATTAAGGTATTACGTCCTAACATTCGACAAACTATTGAAGCGGACGTTGACTTGCTACTCAGTATTGCGCGCGTTTTAAAACAATGGCTTCCTGATGGCAAGCGTTTGCGTCCAGTTGAAGTGGTTGAAGAATACAGGCGTACTATTCTTGATGAGCTGGACTTATTGAGAGAAGCGGCGAATGGGATACAAATTAAACGTAGTTTTCAAGACTCTGATTCGTTGTATGTACCCTATTTTTACAGCGAACATTGCCGCAAAGACGTCATCGTAATGGAACGTATTTTTGGTATTCCAGTATCCGACGTTGTTGCATTGAGAGCGCAGAACACAAACATGAAACTGCTTGCTGAACGTGGCGTAGAAGTATTCTTTACGCAGGTATTTAGAGATAGTTTTTTTCATGCTGATATGCACCCTGGGAATATTTTTGTCAGTAGAGAACACCCTGAAAATCCACTTTATATTGGCATAGACTACGGTATTGTTGGCACATTAAGTAAAGAAGATAAGCGTTATTTGGCCGAAAACTTTATTGCCTTTTTCAATCGGGATTACCGAAAGGTAGCTGAGCTGCATGTTGATTCAGGTTGGGTTCCTGCAGACACCAATATTGCCGATTTTGAAATGGGTATCCGCACGGTTTGTGAGCCTATTTTTCAAAAGCCACTCGAGGACATCAGTTTTGGTAACATCTTACTGCAACTCTTCAACACCGCCCGTCGCTTTAATATGGTGGTTCAACCGCAGCTCGTATTGCTGCAAAAGACATTGTTATACGTTGAGGGTCTTGGCCGTCAGCTTTATCCGCAATTAGATCTTTGGAAAACTGCGAAGCCTTTCCTTGAAAACTGGATGAAAGAACAAATAGGCCCTAAAGCAATGTTTAAAAAGGTGTATGAGAACTTGCCTTTCTGGAATGAAAAGCTGCCAGAAATGCCTGATCTTATATATGACGGTATGAAGCAATTAAAACGCATTCCAATGGAACAACAGAAACATCACGAACTGCATATTGAAGCTATTAAAAGTACTCAAAAAGCCCGTTTTTATAGTCATCTTGCAGCCGCATTTTCAGTCATTGCAGTGTTGATGTATCTTTTTGACAAGCCTGTATGGTGCAGTTTTGGCTTAGGTTTCTTTGGTGCTCTTTGCTGGTTGATGTCATGGCGAAAGCTTTCTTAACTCCCCATTTGCTTTTAGACCGAATTAGTTGAATACTTTCACTTGTTACAACTCAATATTAACACTGACGCAATTAACAAAAATAAAGGGTATATATGAAGCATACATTCGTTGCATCAAGCATTGCAGCTTGTCTATTGATTGCTGGGACAACAGCATCATCAAGTGCATTAGCGAGCGAAAAACAAGTTCAGGCAATAGACGTCGTTGATATTTTTGAAAAACTAGGTGGCAAACATCCTGGATTCAGAAAAGCTCATGCAAAAGGGATGTGTGCATCTGGGACATTTGTACCTGCTCCTAACGAACATTTTAAAGGTGCAGCTTTATTGGAAAATGGGGATCTACCCGTTTCTATGCGCTTTTCTCTAGGTGGTGCGAACCCAAATAGTGATGAAAGAGCCCCTGGGACACGTGGTTTAGGCATGCAAATTAAATTACCCAATGGCTCATTCCACACATTTACTGGAAATAACTTTCCTGTATTTGCAGGTAAAGATCCAGAAACATTCTTTGGTTTCTTATCTACATTGCTACCTGATGAAAATGGTAAAACGGATCTAGCTAAAACGATGGCGTTCATCAAGGCAAACCCTTCAGTGCAAGCAAATGCGATGTGGAATCAACAAGCTCAAACACCAGCTTCTTGGGCAAACACGGGTTTTTTTGGTCTTCATACGTTCTATTTTAACCAAGCTAATGGTGAGAAAACGAAATTTCGGTGGGATATTCAGCCAAGTTTAGGTGTCAAAACTTTAGATAAAGACGAAGCTGCGAAAATGCCTGAGGAATTCTTAGTTGATACTTTTGCAAAGCAACTCAAAGAAGGTATTGTTAGCTTTACAATCATGGCAAGTTTAGGCGAAGCCGAAGATAGCGAAATCGATCCGTCACAACAGTGGCCAGACACGCGTCCTCAAGTTGCATTAGGCACGGTTACGGTAACAGCGAATGGCGGTGATGCCTGTAAGAATACTAACTTTGACCCAAATATGATGTCTGCTGGATTTACGCCAAGTGCAGATCCGATATTAAGAATGCGCTCACCAGCGTATGCAATTTCGTTGGGTAAGCGATTGAGTAATCAATAATAAATACAGGCAGTGGCAGCGTGTTTTCATAAACGTGCTGCTAACTGCTAATTTATTGAGGAGGTACCAGTACTTATTATTGTTAACAGCAATAAGTGATTGCTGAGATGTTACTTCCTATCAACGAGAGTATTCAGCTACGCTAGGAAAAACGTTATTCACAAATTAGTTTCCACCCGGCTTTGTGTTGCAACCAAGTCTCATGAATAAGTTCGGCATGCACGAGGGGAGAAGAAGGTAAAATTCCCTCTTCAAACTGTAAATGCCAATCGTCACCAGACACCGTAAGCTTAGCTTTAGCAACTGTATCATTTCGTCTGCGAGTACATAAAATGACAGAAATTCTCACAATACGCAGAGCGTTGATGAGCATCTCTTTAAAATCTTCCTGGTAATTGTTAAACACGACCAAATCAATTTCGTTACGATGCATGCCAACCAGATCTCTAATAAACATGCGTTGAAGACTCGTAAATCCGGTTAATTCAACATGCGTTAGTATATATGCACCATGTTCATGAAATTTCTTGTAACCGATATGTAGGCCCAGTTCGTGCAGCGCAGCGGCAGACGAAATGAGTGCTTCGGTGTCAAAGTCACAAAATGTGCTTTGTTCGCACATCTGACGACTTAATCCTATTGCTACTTTGCGCACCCGGTCACTTTGCGCTGTATCTATGTGAAAGCGCGAAACCAGCTGATTAATACCTTGGGCTCTGCGATCTGCCCTTTGATAATTATCCAACATGCCGTAAATGATGCCTTCCCTCAGCGCACCACCTGAAATTTGCATGCTTTTTAAATTCAATTGCTTAAAGAGTGCTATTAAAATGGCTAACCCACTTGGGAAAATCAGCTTGCGCGAGTCGGCGAGTCCATCAATATTTAAGCTCTCAATATTTTCACATGCAATGGCTTGGTCACGTAATTGGTACAAATAGTCCAATCGTATAGCGTCGTTAATTCCTTGCTTAATCAATATACTAACGACAGCTTGGGGGGTGCCGGAGGCACCTAAACATTGTTGCCAATCGAAACATTTAAACGCAGATGCGTAGGGTGCTAGCATATCTTCGGCAGCAGCAAGTGCATTGCCAAAATTCTCATGATTAATTATGCCGCCCTCAAAATATCTTTCCATGAAAGTAACACACCCCATATCCACGCTGTTTAAGTGGAGTGGCTGCATGTCTCGGCCAACGATAACTTCAGTGCTGGCACCGCCAATATCAACAACTAGTGTATTACCCTGATTTGCAGATGTGTAAGCAACCCCTAAATAGATTTGGCGCGCTTCTTCCTCACCCGATATGACATTGATTTTTTGGTTAAGAATGCATTCGCCCCGGGTGACAAATTCGGTTGCGTTAGTCGCCATACGTAATGTTGCTGTAGCAACGACTTTGATATTCGCCCTAGGAAGATCGTCTAGTTTTTCGCGGAAGGTTTTTAAACAGTCAAGACCACGCAGAATACTCTCTTCAGACAGATTTAAGTCACCATCGAGACCTGCAGCGAGTCTTACTTTACGCTTATTTTTACTGACGATTTGAACACTACCGCTGAGCACTCTCACTATTACCATGTGAAAGCTGTTTGAGCCTAAATCAACGGCAGCATAATATTCGTCTTGAATAACAGTATTAGGTAACTCTTGAATCAAACGTCACTACCTCTAGTTTCTTCCTTGGTGGTTCCTTTTTGGGCCACTTGGACGTTGCCCGCCACTACGACTACCGCGATTACCCTGTCGGCTATCGTTCTTGCCTCTTGGCTTACGATGGAATACCGGCGCTTTCACGTCTTTGAGCAACTGATTTGGATCGTAGTCAGTCACTGCAATCTGATGATCAATATACATTTCAATAGCAGGTAAATTCAATGCATATTTTTCGCAAGCGAAACTAATTGCAATACCACTTTCGCCTGCACGACCAGTGCGGCCGATTCGGTGAACGTAATCTTCGGCGTCATCGGGCAAGTCATAGTTGAACACATGTGTCACTTTTGGAATGTGTAATCCACGAGCCGCTACGTCCGTAGCGACCAATATATCTATTGCACCGCTGGTGAAGTCCTCAAGAATACTCAAACGTTTCTTTTGCGGAACGTCGCCACTGAGCATACCCACTCTGTGTCCGTCAGCTTGCAACCAAGCAGAGACCGTTTCGCAGCCAAATTTGGTGTTGGCAAAGACGATAGCTTTATCTGGCCACTCGTTCTCAAACAATGTTAGTAACAGAAGAGGCTTGTCTTTATCTGATGGATAAAATAATTCTTCAGACACTCTTGTTGCCGTTTTCTTTTCAGGCTCGATTTGCACATGAGTTGGATTATTCATGTGTTCATAAGCGAGTTCTTGAACGCGGAAACTCAAGGTAGCGGAAAATAACATACTCAAGCGTTTAGTCGGCTCAGGCATGCGTCTGAATAAATACCGGATATCTTTTATGAAACCCAAATCAAACATGCGATCGGCTTCATCAAGAACTGCTACTTGTATGTTTTTTAAAGAAAAAATATCTTGCTTGTAATAATCGATTATCCGGCCGGTGGTGCCAATAACAATATCTACACCTTTTGTTAATCGATCCCGTTGACTTTCGTAACCCTCACCCCCATATATCAAGCCAAGTGACAGTCCGGAATGCTTACTAAGCAGTTCCGCATCGTTATAGATTTGCACGGCAAGTTCACGAGTTGGTGCCATAATGATGGCTCGTGGGCTCGGTTTATTTGGCTCGTTGTCAGGCTTCGGGTTATTTAATAGATGGTGAAAAGTCGCCACCAAAAAAGCAATAGTTTTGCCAGTCCCCGTTTGCGCCTGACCTGCAATGTCGTTTCCTTCGAGAAGTTGAGGAACTGCCATTGACTGAATAGGCGTGCATTTTGTGAAGTTGGCTTCCTCAAGCGCTTTTAAAATAAGCGGATGGATCGGAAGATCGGAAAAAGACGTATTTGTTAAATGTGTTTGTGGCATAGCTTATAGCTTATCATTGCTTGCATTAACGACAATTTCTATTAACACTATAGGACAAAGCTGAAAATCTCAGCAAATGACCAAATTTGGAGAAAAGAATGAGCGACAAAATTATCTCGTTGAGTGACGAAAAATTCGAAGCAGATGTAATCAATGCTAACGGTCCTGTTTTAGTTGATTTCTGGGCAGAATGGTGCGGCCCTTGTAAAATGATCGCCCCAATCTTATCTGAGATTGCCGACGAGTTTGAAGGCAAGGTAACAGTTGGCAAGCTTAATGTCGATGAAAATAACGATACTCCACCTAAATATGGTATTCGTGGCATCCCAACATTATTGTTGTTTAAAAACGGAGCTGTTGCAGCAACGAAAGTGGGCGCGCTGTCCAAAACGCAATTAGTTGAATTTTTGAACGAAAACATCTAATTTATTGTCTGGCACTTGTTACTGCCAAATAAGTAAAAAAGGCTACCAAATTTGATGGCCTTTTTTATTTAAAAGTTATTTTTTTGTAAAACTGGACGGTAACTTTATTTAGTGCTAGATTGTTTAGGTGCTCATCCGAACACACCCTTTTTTATATTCCTTCAGTGAAAACTATTACGTGTTACCTAATATGTTACGTAGCCGCAGCTTAGAAATTGCTAATAGTAACTGTGAAAACAGTCAACTGACATCATCTCATATCAACCGTTTGTTGCTATTAGTTGTGGTTAGGTGTCCTGCATCTGCAGCGCTGAAAGAAAACATAAAATCAAACTTCAATAACTGATTATTTAACCAGAGACTACTTTTGATAGGGCATAGTTAAAAAGAACAAATATTTTGTGCTTTATTACGCAGCCTAAACATAAAGACCTACCAATATGAATTTAACCGAATTAAAAGACAAACCCATTAGTGAACTAGTAGCTTTATCAGAACAGATGGGACTAGAAAATCTGGCTCGCGCTAGAAAACAAGATATTATATTTTCAATATTAAAAACTCATGCAAAAGGCGGCGAAGACATTTTTGGCGGCGGCGTTCTTGAAATACTTCAAGATGGCTTTGGTTTTTTGCGGTCCGGTGATTGCTCCTACCTAGCAGGACCCGATGATATTTACGTATCGCCGAGTCAAATCCGACGCTTTAACTTGCGCACGGGTGACACTATTGCCGGGAAAATTCGACCACCAAAAGACAGTGAACGTTATTTCGCATTGCTTAAAATACGTGAAGTGAACTTTGATAAACCTGAAAATTCTCGCAACAAAATCCTTTTCGAAAACTTAACTCCCTTACATGCCAATGAGCGTTTTAGACTAGAGCGTGGAAATGGTAGTACTGAAGATATTACTGCACGTGTACTAGATTTGGCATCGCCCATTGGGCGTGGTCAGCGTGGTTTGATTGTTGCGCCACCAAAGGCAGGTAAAACACTCTTACTACAAAATATCGCACAATCAATTGCTGCTAATCATCCAGAAGCGCAGTTAATGGTCTTGCTAATTGACGAGCGTCCAGAAGAAGTAACTGAGATGCAGCGTTTGGTGCAAGGGGAAGTTATCGCTTCAACTTTTGATGAACCAGCAAGTCGCCATGTTCAGGTTGCTGAGATGGTGATTGAGAAAGCTAAACGTCTCGTTGAACATAAAAAAGATGTAGTGATCTTGCTTGACTCCCTTACTCGTCTAGCGCGTGCTTACAACACGGTTATTCCATCCTCTGGTAAAGTACTTACCGGTGGTGTTGATGCGAATGCATTGCACAAGCCAAAACGATTCTTTGGTGCAGCTCGAAATGTTGAGGAAGGCGGCAGCTTAACTATTATTGCAACAGCCCTAATCGATACCGGTTCTAAGATGGATGAAGTAATCTACGAAGAATTCAAAGGTACGGGTAATATGGAATTACATCTAAATCGTAAGATTGCTGAAAAGCGTGTATTCCCAGCGATTGACTTAAACCGTTCAGGTACTAGACGTGAAGAATTATTAACCTCCAAAGACGAGTTACAAAAAATGTGGATACTACGTAAAATTGTCCACGAAATGAGTGAAATAGACGCAATTGAATTCCTAATTGGGCGTCTAGCGATGACAAAGACAAATGATGAGTTTTTCGAATCAATGAAACGCCAGAAAAGTTAGTTTTTTAGCGCTAATTAATACCACTTATTCACTTGTGTTTAATTGAAACCGCACTATTTTTATATTGCGGTTTTTTTTGCCTAATGAAAAGTATGGCTGAGTAAACGGGAAAGTAAAAATATCTATATTTCCCCTGCACGTTTCATAACGACACTGTTGACTGCGGTTTTTCCCTGCGAATAGAGCCAGATGTAATCGGAATAAACATAAACATCGTCATTTTAAGTCTGTATATTCGTAATGCTCGTAATTGTGTCTATTTTACGCTAATGTTTTGCTACGTAGCTCGCGCACGATAGATGCGCTAGCCAAGTCGAGCTATTAAACAATAATAAAAACCAAGGTAGACCACATATATGAAATGCTTACTCCCTTTATTTACAGTCATCTCGTTAACTGCACTTTCTAGTATTGCGAGTGCTCAACAAAATGACACTGTGGCCATGATGGCTGATAAAATTGAGGCAGACGTGATCAAGTGGCGTCATCATCTGCACCAAAATCCAGAATTATCCAATCGCGAGTTTGAAACTGCAAAATATGTTGAAAAATATTTGCGCGGACTAGGATTAGATGTCACCACGGGCGTGGCTTACACCGGAGTTGTTGCTATTTTAGATTCCGGAAAGCCTGGTCCTACCGTAGCATTGCGAGCTGACATGGACGGTTTACCTGTGCCAGAGCAGAATGATTTACCTTTTAAATCTACGGTAAAAGGTATGCTAGAAGGAAATGAAGTACCGGTTATGCACGCATGTGGGCATGATACCCACATGGCAATGCTCATGGGAGCGGCAAAAATCCTAACAGAAATGAAGGGAGAATTACGCGGTAAAGTTAAGTTCATTTTTCAGCCAGCGGAAGAGGGTGCTCCAGCAGGAGAGAAAGGCGGAGCTGAGATGATGGTGAAAGAGGGCGTACTGAAAAATCCTGATGTTGATGTAATTTTTGGCTTGCACATAAACGCAAACACAGATGTGGGCAAAGTACTATATAAACACGGCGGCATCATGGCAGCTGTTGACCCATTTAAAATTATTGTTAGAGGAAAGCAGGCGCATGGCGCATATCCTTGGAAGAGCGTAGACCCAATCACCACCTCTGCTCAAATCATCATGGCATTACAAACGGTTGTTAGCCGGGAAATTAAGTTGGTTGATGATGCAGCAGTAGTGACTATTGGCTCTATTCACGGTGGGAATCGTTCGAATATTATTCCAAACGAGGTTGTTTTAGTTGGCACTATACGTACATTAAGCAAAGAAGCTCGTGAACATATGTACGAAGCAATACCGCGCAAAGCGAAAGGTATTGCCGATAGCATGAGAGCAGAGGTTGAAGTCATATTACCATTAGATTATAGCTACCCCATTACTTTTAATGACCATGCGCTTATGGACCAAGTATTGCCTTCGTTAGTGCGCACAGCTGGTCAAGAAAACGTGATCAACTCAAAAGCGGCAACGGGCGCTGAAGATTTTTCTTTTTTCCAACAAGAAGTGCCTGGTGTTTATTTATGGATCGGTGGTAAGCCATTAAACGTGTCCGAAGAAGATTCTCCAGCGCATCACACGCCAGAATTCTTTGTAGATGACAGCGGCATGAAGTTAGGCGTTAAGCTGCTAACTAACATGACGCTAGATTATATGAACAGCGCAAAATAAGCGGAAAGTTTTTATATAAAAAAGCACGATATTGCGTATAATATCGTGCTTTTTTAATGGCTAGAAAAAAATATCAAACTGATTTGATAGCCCTAACCGATTGAAGTGGTAATTAAAATGGCGCAAGTTGCAATTATAATGGGTTCAAAATCCGATTGGCCTACAATGCAAAAAGCAGCACTTATGCTAAAAGAGCTAGGTGTTTCATATGAAGCAAAGGTTGTTTCAGCTCATCGTACCCCCAATTTATTAGTCGAATTTGCTGAACATGCAGCAGATAAAGGCGTGCAAGTAATTATTGCTGGTGCCGGTGGCGCAGCTCACTTACCGGGTATGATTGCAGCTCACACCCATCTCCCTGTTTTTGGTTGTCCTGTTCGTTCTAGTCAACTCAGCGGTTTAGATTCACTTCTTTCTATCGTGCAAATGCCTAAAGGTGTTGCAGTCGGAACGCTTGCTATTGGCGAGGCCGGTGCTGCGAATGCGGGTTTACTCGCTGCTCAGGTTATTGCTTTGCAAGAGCCGACAGTGAGAGCTGCGATTATTGCATTTAGACAAAAACAAACTGACACTGTTATGAATAATCAAACATTGGAATTAGACGTTTGAAAGTTTTAGTTTACGGTTCGGGCCAACTTGCACAAATGATGTATTTGGCTGCGGCACCGCTAGGTATAATTGTCAGTGCAGTTGATGTTGTTACCGAAACCGTGGTTAATCCGCTTTCCAAAAAAGCAACTGGGGTTTCGTTATGCGATGCAATACATGACGCAAATGCAATCACTGTTGAATTCGAGCACGTGCCTGAACACTTATTATTAGATGCACAAAAAAGCGGCAAGCTTTACCCTAATATAGCGTCTATTTTAGCTGGTGCGGATCGCGTAAGAGAAAAAGCGCTGCTGAGCAATAATAATATCCCTAACTGCGAATATTTGATTATTAGCCATGTAGACCAGCTGCATGATGTGGTCGCTTGTTTGGGCGACAAAGTCATCTTTAAAGCAAGTCGCGATGGTTATGATGGTTATGGACAGTGGCGGATCGGTTCAGCCTCCGAACTATCTGCTCTACGTGAAGAATTTTCATTACTTGACTTAGAAAAGGTTCCGTTGATTGCAGAAAGAATGATGCAATTCGACCGCGAAATATCCTTGGTCGGTGCGAGAAGTCAAGACGGACAAGTCGCTTGCTTCAGTCTAGCTGAAAATTTACATCACGAAGGGCAATTACATGTGTCAGTTGCGCCTATTACTAAGCTCACAGACGCTTTGCAGCAAAAAGCCAATGATATTTTTGAAACGCTGGCAACCTCAATGGACTACGTTGGCGTGTTAGCTGTTGAATTGTTTCAGTGTGGTGACGAGCTGTACGTTAACGAAATAGCGCCACGAGTGCATAACTCAGGTCATTGGACTCAACAAGGTTGTGCTACAAGTCAATTTGAACAACATATTAGAGCGGTTCTGGGTTTGCCTTTGGGCAGTACCGAACTTATTGGCGTGAGTGCAATGGTTAATGTAATAGGTTGTTCGACAATTAATCGCGACTTAATCAGTATTCCAAATACACATTTGCATTGGTACGGCAAAGAAGTTCGGACGAAACGTAAGATGGGCCATATCAATGTTATTGCAAGTTCACACGCGAAGTTGGGTGCGAAACTGAAGCAACTAATGGAATTCGTGCCGGTTGAGCATTTTCCAAAATTGGAAGGTGAAGCCACACGCTTGGGAAAAAGCTAAAACTAGTAATATCGGCTTGACAATCAATGCTGTATCCATAGAATACGAATTGCTCCTGAGGCTGTAAGAGCAAAAGTTTAGTGTGCCGACTTAGCTCAGTTGGTAGAGCAACTGACTTGTAATCAGTAGGTCACCAGTTCGATTCCGGTAGTCGGCACCATTTTATTTATATTTACAGGCTTGCAAGGGTGTGTTGTTTAAAAACCTGCCATCCAATATCCCAGTATTTCATTTTTTTCTACTTGGTTGTAAAAACAACTAAAATACAGGTTAAGGGCTTCTGACCACACACTATGGTTTCGTGCTTAAATTCTGCATCTTCGTAATAACTGCTGTTATCAAATGCTACACCCCAAAAAATATCCATTGTTTTAAATCTAGCCTTCATTTGATAGTGTGTTCCAAACACAATACAAGGAACGTTTAAACGAAAGCATTATTAATAGCATCCGTTTTACTTTTAATTTCTTTTTCGTTTTAGGCAAGGAATGGGAATGAATTGTATAAACACTATAATAGTTTCAAAAATAGTAACAAAAAAGAATCTAATTCAGATTGGTACGAGGTTGGTCTTTATAATGGATATGTCGACGGAGTCACAGAGACCCTTGGTCGCTTGGATTCTATCTGCATTCCAGCTACGTTTACAAAAGGTCAATCGTTTGACATGGTAGGTAAATTTCTTGAGGATAATCCAGCTGAGAGAAACAAGTCCGCAGCAGTCTTAATTTATGCAGTGATGTTCTCTGCTTTCCCCTGCGAAGAATAGCCATCCTTGGCTATATAAGCTCATAAGTTACAACGTGGATTCATCAACTCGGTTGTTCAAGGCATTTTCATTGTCGTCGCTAGCTCTGAGCTTAGACCGTCAAAAAACTTAACCAGTCTTGGTGCGTGATATTACAGCAGGTGAGGGTGATAGAGCTTTTGTACTCGGGATTATTAGCATGGCAAATAGCGTCAATATTAAGGTTATTGCCGATTCAGTAGAGTCCAATGAGCAAAGACAATGCTTGTTAGAGCTCGGCTGTTCCGTTTATCAAGGCTGCCTATTTAGTGAGCCTTTACCGATCAGCGAGTTTGACGTATTGCTTAAGAAAGACCATAGTTAATCGCCCATTTTGGGTAGATACATTACCTTTAAATATTCGTCCTTAAACCCCTTACTAGCATTAGTCGTTTCTTGGAGATGTCGTGCAGATTAGTGAAATAACTGGCGATGATTTTAAATTATTCTGGCCTGTGTTTAAAGAATTTGTGAACGCACAGGAGACATATGCATTTGATGCTAATATTGACCTTGAGACGGCTTATGACCTGTGGTGTTTGTCTCCTCAAAAGTCTTATGTCATAAAGGAAGGCGGTTTAATACTTGGTTCGTACTATATTAAACCGAATGCTTCTGGACCTAGTTCTCAATTTTTAAATTCCAAACAGCCGCAAAGTCCCCTCGTGTAACGTTTTAACGAATGTCGTTTTTAAAGTAAAAGCGCAAGTGATGAAAGTAAACCGGACCACCCATTATTTACTAATAGGCGTCGTTCGTGTATCAATCAGCGAACCGTGTTATTGCGGAAAGTGGAATGTCGATAAAACTGATTCTAGGTCAGCTATAGCTTATAGCTGTGACAGTCAGTGTTGTTTGCAGTATGTCGGTTTAGAGCTGTTAGTTTAGTAGGACTAATGTTTGAAGTTCTTCCGTTATATATTAGTTTAATGTAGTACGAAGCTTTTCCTTTAAATTTAGATGTATTTTGTAATTAATTTACTATATCGTTCAGCTGCCAAGAATGGTAAAAATAATAACATTTAATGGAAATAAAATGAAAAAAATATTACTCGGTATAAGTCTATTATTACTAGCCTATACTTCATTCGCTCAGACATCTATTAGAATTGTCGATTTTGATGTTAAACGGGGTGCTGAAGAAGAAGTTGCCAGACTATTTGCGGATTACCACAGTGTAGAAAGAAAATCTGGTGGTGCTCATTTACAAAAAGTTTATTATTTAAAAGATGTAACTCATAGAGCAGTTTTTACAGGAGACGCTGCTAATTGGGGTGTTAAGATAAAAAAAACAACATCTGAATGGGATGCCTATATAGGTAAAATGCGAAGATTACAAAACAGCGCTGGTCCTTCAGTTGTCATGACAAATCTAAGATGGAAAAATGCTGATAGAGAAAAAAACAAGGTCGCAAAGAATTGGGAAATGAAAATTAAAGAACCCGAAAATTTTTTAAAAGCATATGATAAGTTTATTAAAGCTATAGATAATGTTTTAGGTGATCATATTACTGCAGTTGAGTCTATCGATCTTGGCGGTAATGGTGGCACTCATAGGTCTTGGTTGAGTGGTAATGATTTAAACGATATTATTCTACTTGAAAGAGAGATTCAAAAGACACAAGCATATCAAATTTTTATAGAAGAGCGTGGAGAGGTTGAGCTCATTAATAGCTACTTAACAAAAACGATCTATACGTTTAATTAAATTTAATTGAAAAAAAACCTCTAAATTAGAGGTTTTTTTATGGCACAACATTAGCTTTGAATATTAAATACCAAATAGAAAAACTGATTGTAAAATATTGATTTGAATTTTAAGTTATTAATTAGGTCTTGATTTTATTTTCAGGTTTTTTCCACTAAACCATAAACATATTTTCTTCTTTTCATTAACTTACTTCTAATCCAAGCGGCCAGCTAAGACTTACAACTAAGTAAGAATTTCACATTTTCGCTTTTAGTTTACTGTGGATGAGCGAGTAAGTATTTTTGACGGCCGGCTTTTCGGCAATAGCCATCATACGCGTTTCAAAGTTGTGCGGGGATTTTGCGCCAATTGGTGTCACTTGTTGCGGTTTCTATCTTCAATCATTCAAAGTACAAAGTCGCCATTCCAAGGATAAATTTCCGCTTCGCAATACATTTGGCAAGAAATGAACAGCCCTATACTTGTTGATAAAGAAGAATGCGGCTCTGATAAGCCTTATTAAACCCGAAGAATGACATGGGCAAAAAGACTGAGGCGAGTATTTAACATAGATATTAACTAGTGCGAGAAATGCCAAACATATAACGTGGACATAATTACCTGCATAACCGACCCTTTTGTTATCCAAAAAATACTGACACACTTTGATACAAGCACCCTTCAACGACTGAAAAAAATTTATAACCACTGAAGCGCGTCCCTCCTGAGCTCGAAACTATACAGTAAGACTTTGATTGAGCCGCATCTGTCACCGAGGCCTAGCGCTGAACCGAAATAACTGTAAATAAGTTCAGCTAAGAGGGTGGTGACTATTGTGTCTGGTAGCACTGAAATTCCATATTCCACGTTTAAGATAGTCCAATATTTCATCCCAATCCCATTTGATCCAACAAATATCTATACCGAAAGCCAATGTGAACCCTCGGAACTCGCCAAAATTCATGCCTGTTGAATAGTGCAGGCATGTCGTTTATTCTATTTATATTCGAAAGGTTATGAATCTGTTGGAAAGGAGTTGGCCCACCTCGCCAAGGAATAGGACTATGAACTTAGCGTTACAGAACAGGAAATCTTGGCTCTGCAGCTCACTATCATAGAAGACTGGCGATTACGCATTACGGATGATGATAAATGCACTGTATACCGTGTCATAGCCTGCGACCAGATTGAATAGACTGTTTATCGTGGCAGAGTAGGCATCCATAAATTATTGGAAGCCACTGACACAATGAAACAAAAGACCGTAGAGTGAGCACTGCTTTCGACTCGGTGTATTACAGCACTTTCGGAAGAAATGTGCCCCCTTAAGACAGATTTTATCGAAGATGTCCTTATTGGTATCACTGATATTCAACGAATACGAAAGTCTGCATTAAATAACCATGTCCCGCAGACACCCGCGAGCTAAAAAAAGGTTGTATTTATTAACATGCCTTATTAAATATGTAGAGGGAGATATAAATGTTGGAGATTTTAGCAATAGATCACATTGTATTAAGAACAAGAAAGCGTGAGGAAATGTTAGCTTTTTATACAAATATACTAAGCTGCACCATTGAGCGAGAGACCTCTCCAGAAATCGGTCTTACGCAACTCCGAGCGGGCAGTGCACTTATCGATTTAGTGGCAGTTGATAGCAGTCTTGGGACAATTGGGGGCGGTCCACCTACAAAAACGGAACGAAATATGGACCACTTTTGCTTACAAATTAGATCCGTACCAGAGCAAGAAATTATTACCTTTCTTAAAAATAATGGCATAAAAGTTGGGAAGTTTGAAAGTCGATATGGAGCAGAAGGTCAAGGTAATTCTATTTATATACAAGACCCTGAAGGAAATGGCGTGGAATTGAGATGCCGAATTCAAGCAGGTCAAAATAGATGATAAGCACGTTCAACTTTCTAATTTTCCATTTTATATCTTCTCGGTTTGACGATGTTAAATAGTCAAGAAAACCATCGTAACCGGGAATACTTTGATTATGTTTATTCCCAGTGGTTCCGAGTATTTTGAATAACAAAAATATCTCGCAGGACTTGCGGTCCTATCGCCTCAGCAGCATTGATATGCTGAGGGGACTCGTGGTTGTCCTGATGGCTATCGATCATGTGCGCATGTTTTTCATGGAAGCGTCAGTCAGGGATCTCATGAATCAACCCGACATCCCTGTGTTAATTTATCTTACCCGTTGGATCACACATTTTTGTGCGCCGGCGTTCATCTTTTTGGCGGGCACTTCGGCTGGATTGATGGCAACACGCAAAACACCTTTACAGATGGGAGCTTTTCTTTGCAAAAGAGGCCTCTGGCTTATTTTTGTGGAGATTTTTGTTATATCTACCGCAAACACTTTTTCTCCGCTGGGTATGGCCGAATATGGCGGAGCGACGCGCGTCGTTCTTCAGGTTATATGGGCTATCGGAGCAAGTATGATATTGCTTGCGGTGTTTCAATTTCTCGGTGCTCGAGTTTGTCTCTTCTTAGGGGGATTAATTCTCCTAGGCCACAACTTGTTCGATCCGTTATGGCCATCGCCCGATTTGAGCAGCGGAGACTCCTCCCTTTGGTCATTCCTTTTTTATCAGGGTTCATTCATTCTAAAACACTTTTTTATCTTGCAACTTTATCCCTTGCTTGCTTGGTTTGGAGTGATGTTAATGGGGTTTGGTTCAGCGTGCATTTTTCAGCAAGAAGCCAGCAAACGCAACCGAATGCTGATATCAGTCGGGAGTATTTTTATCATCACCTTCCTCTTGATAAGAGCGAGCGGCCTCTATGGCGACAGCAACCCTTGGCGGATCCAAGAACAAGGGATACTAACCACGATCCTTGACTTTATGAATGTCACGAAATACCCGCCCAGCCTATTATTTTTGTTGATAACCCTTGGGCCATTGGCTATTTTGGCAGGCTGCGCCGATCGATTCAGGGGACGTTGCAAGAATGTGCTAGTGATGTTTGGACGTGTCCCCTTTCTGTTCTATGTGACACATTTTTATCTTATCCACATTCTTGCCGCGTGTCTGGGCGTTATGCAGGGGTTTAAAGTTAATCAATTTTTAACCTCGTTCAGATTCTTTCCAGAAGGTTACGGGGTTGGGTTGGGGGGAGTATTTTTAGGCTGGTTAATGGTGCTCATCTTGCTTTATCCTCTATGTAAATGGTTTGCAGCCATTAAAGCCCGTAGGCGTGATTGGTGGCTGAGTTATCTATAGTAGCTCCACTGCTCTGGCAACTTAATTCCATGCTTTTTAGAGGGGACGTTTCCGCAATTAGTTGCACACCTCACTTTGGCACGTTACACAGATCAATATTTTACGTTTTTAACGGTCCGCACAATTGCCTTCTATTGGGAGCATATTGAATATCTTGAATAAATGATTGATCAATCTTAAGCTCATCCAAGGAGAAGCGACGCAGCTTTTTCCCCAGTTGTGGAGCCAGAAAAATGGCTGACATTTTTCCGTTATTAGCAGATGACTTGCAACGCCAACATATGGCGAATGTTTCCATATCATTGGCCTTAAACGGGGTATCAAATGGAAGACCGAGTACGAGATCACGTTTATGATTAATAATGCTTTCTTCAATATCTTTGGTATTAGATTGTGACCTAGTACAAAAAATACCCAACGTGATAAATGTTAGGATTGCTTGACTGTTAATTCTTGAGTTTATTACCGTTTTTATATTCCTTAAAATACTAAACTTAAACAAACCACTAAACGCGCGCCTCAAGCACAAAAAAGCCCCTCGGTAATCGAGAGGCTTTCATTTGAAAAAGTTTAGTTAACTATAGACTTACCTGTATTAGCTCAATTATTAGTCTTCTATAGTCGGTCTACTAGCAATTGCTATATATCTAATTTTGTCGTTTTCGATATACACATTGTGTTGTTCGTACTGGCTGATTTCTTTACCGTCAATGATGTAACTCGTTCTAAAACCAACATTGACCCATTGTTCGATGCTGCCATCTTCAACTATAACATTATTGGAAGTAGCCCACTGATAATCCCATTTTTGATTTGATGTAGCGAAAAGGTCCTTCAAAAATTTAGCGTGTGCTTCGGCGCCTTCAATAATAACACCATTTGACAACTTAGCCTTAAAGTCTTCTGTGATAGCATTTTTGATTGTTTCAGTATCTCTATCGTTGTGGGCATTAACATAATTGACCACGATATCGATCATAGCAACATCTCCTGGTAAGATTTCGAGCTTAACGCCATTGTCCGAAAAGTGATATCCGTGAGCCGTTTTCGCTGCTTTTTTGTCCGTTTCGTGATGCTTAGCAAATGAATTATAGGCTAGTAATAATAGACCAATACCGAGTAATATTTTGTTCATTTTATTTCCATTAAATTTTAATTTTGATGCCAATCCGGGCGGGGGAACAATATACTCGATAAAGTAACAAGTACAGCTTAATTCGAAGGAAAAAATCGTAATACATTAAAGTATAGCTACTTTTTTATGTATGTGCTGCTAAGTATCTCAGCGTCTTATTTTAAAAAAACTGTGATATTACTCACATTAAACTAAAAAAATTGTGAGGACTATTAAAACAAGTTTTTTCACGGATAGTCCTTTCTGTAAAATAAACCTAAGGTTACAGCAATAGGGGGGGTATCTAGAAAATACAGAATATTAAATATATCTAATAAATTCAATAGCTTAAGGAAATATGAGAGATAGAGCAATGGCAGAGCTTGTAGCTCTATTAGAAAAATCAATGTGGTTAATACGTGACCATCCACTGGGATTAACTGTTGCCAACTGAATTTTTAATATTCTAATTTCTTTTATTTTCCAATTTCCCAGACTTTGGGGTAGTGATTAAATTCAGCACATAAAAAAGCCCTGCGCGTAGCAAGGCTAATTAAGTAGTCGATTTTTAATAACCGTCTTTGGCTTCTTGGTAGCTCAATGTCTTGTTACTTGCTCTGTTATCAGTGATAAATCGATAAAAATAGCTATGTTTCTCACCCTTACGTTTAGCCCAGCGCTTACCGAAGCGCCGAGTAATAAGATACTGTAGGTTACAGCTAAAAGTAGTTTTTTGATGGTGAATTCCTTAAAAAATATATCACTAAAAGGAATGCGGTTTTAAAACCAGATCCCTTTGAAATAAATTGATGGTGTTAATCCCGCCAAGGTGTTGGCTAACTTGATTTAATAAATGATGTTTGTGGCGTTTACCCTTATGGATAAAGCGCCACTAAAAAGCTTAGCTCGGCATAGCGGCTAATATAGCTTCAGGACGAATAGGCAAGTCTCTGACTCTTGCACCTACGGCATTAAAGATTGCATTTGCAATCGCAGGTGCCACTGCAATCAAGCCTGGCTCACCTAGCCCAGTTGGAAATTCTGTGTTTTGCACAAAATTGATATCCAATATAGGTAGGTTATTCATTCTAAGCGGCGTGTAGGTATTTAGATTATTGTCTTTTACTTGACCTTTTTCAAAGGCCGTACCTTCAAATAAGGCTAAGCTCATCCCCCACAACATAGATCCTTCGGTTTGAGATAATGCGCCGTCAGGATGCACTACTGTTCCGCAATCTAAAAGGCCTGTCAATTTGTGTACCTTCACTGCACCTGTCTCTGGGTTGACTTCAACGTGAGCAACGCACGCTCCCCAAGTTGGCATATCGCGTTCTTGTCCAGCTGAAATTGCGATGCCCAGTCCTTGATTTTTAGGCAGCGTACGACCCCAATCGGCTTTCTCACGAATTTCTGTTAATACCTTGGCTAAACGTTTAGCTCCGCCAACAGAAACGGGTGATACACCCGCATTTTTGCCGCTGGCATCGAGTAGAGATAAGCGAAAATCAATGGGATCAACATTTTGCTTGTGTGCTATTTCGTCCATAAAAGACTCAACTGCCCAGCCTGTCCAACCCGGGCCTACAGCCCTAAGGAAGCCCGGTACGAAGGTTTTTTGTGCGAGCGGATTGTTAATCGCACGGACTCTATGATTTTCTAATGTGTACCAATGGTTAGCACCCGAAATCGAAAACGGGTCATACTTGCCTTTTTTATCTACGCCCTCGGGCATAAATCCTGGTGCTACCGCCAAGGTAGGCCAACCTGCCGCCGCACCATGTTCAATACCTAGCAGCTTTTCGTCTGCGTCCCAGTAAGCATTCATCTGTTGTACAGAAGGAGAGCGCACAGAATCAAAACGCGAGTCATCTTCACGTGTGAATACGAGTTTAACTGGCTTACCGATAGCCTGAGCAGTTAAGGCTGCAGGTATCATATAATCGCCCATTAAACGTCGACCGAAACCACCACCTAAATAATATTGGTGGATAATAATTTTGTCTTCAGCCATACCCATCGCTTTAGCAACCACAGGTAAAAATAATGACTGCCACTGATTACCACAATGCACGTGGCACACACCGTCTATGATCTCTACTGCGGCATTAACAGGCTCAAGTGCAAAGTGTAATACAGACGAAGTACGATATATGGACTCAAGGGATGCTTTAGCCGACTCTGCAGCCTTTGTTACATTGCCTTCGTCAACTACTAAAGTGCCTGATGTCTTATCTTTAGCAAGCGTCTCACCTATGGCGATAATATCCTGCTCGCTAACATTGGCTGTTTCGCCTAGGTCGTATTCAATTTGAAGGGCATTACCGGCTTTAACGGCGCCGTAATAACTATCGGCTAATACGCTCACCCAACCTTGCACTGTATCGCTCGGATCCTTGAGTATTTGGTAACCTTGATAGCCTTTTACTTTCTTCGCAGCACTGTCGTCTACGCTTTTGACTACACTGCCGAAACGAGTCGGCGGTATTATTGGGCGGGCATAAACCATGTTTTCTAGTTCTACATCGATTCCGTATTTCGCACTACCATTGGTTTTAGCGGGAATGTCTAATGCTTTGCTAGGCTTGGATATTAATTGACGGCTTGCGGGGTTCTTTGGTTGGAATTGTGCCAATTCATCTGCGCTAAACACACGGTCGATTTTGCCGTTTTTGACTATATCGGCAAAACTAACTGATTTACTGCCTGCAACAACCATACTATTTTCTGTCTTACAGTCTTGAGGATTGACGCCGAGTAATCTGGCTCCAGCCTGAATTAGTGCAGTTCGTCCTGCAGCGCCGGCTTGAGACATAGGTACATATGTTTGAAATATTGACCAAGAGCCACCGGTTACCATATAGCCCCATTTAGGGTCAGTATCAACATGTTTAATTTCGACATTCCGCCAATCGGCGCCTAGTTCGTCAGCAACGATACGGGCAATCGCTGTACCCACATGTTGGCCCATTTCTGCGCGCGCTATGTTGACCAAAATCATCCCGTTGGTATCAATTTCAAACCATACTGTCGGGCTAAATAGTTTATCTTTAAGTTGTTTTACTGCGCCACCGGAAGCAACTTCTAGTGCGTTGATGTTGGGGGCAAATGCCATCATTAAGCTACCACCAATCGAGCCAATTAAAAAACTACGGCGGCTTTGTTCGAAAGTGTCTTTGCTAAATTTAGTCATATTAACTTACTCCCTGAGTGCGTTTTGCTTCTGTCTTCGGGTTGTAAATCTGAACCACTGAGTCTGATTGTGTTGCGACATCTTGGATGGCCGCTTTAATTCGTGAATATGTCATACAGCGACATAAGTTACCGCTCATATAAGCAATAATTTCATCTTCGCTCGGGTTTGCGTTGGTTGCGAGCAACGCAGATGCTTGCATAATTTGTCCTGATTGGCAGTAGCCACATTGCGGAACTTGATGCTCGATCCACGCTTTTTGCAATGGATGTTGGTCTTCTAGACCTTCAATTGTTCGGATTTCCGCATTCGCGATGGCACTAATAGGAAGCGAACATGAGCGCACTGGCGAACCGTTTAAGTGCACTGTGCATGCGCCACACATAGCGATACCGCAGCCAAACTTCGTCCCTTTTAGACCGAATTCGTCGCGAATGACCCATAACAAAGGCGTGTCTGCCTCTGCATCGGATGTAATTTTTTTACCGTTCAATGAAAACTCGATCATAGTATTTACCTGTTAGAAAGTGCTAGTTAAAGACTAGTTCTAGAATGCAGAAAGAATAGACGCTATAGCTAATATATGCAATGTAATGGGCGCTTAAAACCACTACGCCGAGCAAGAACCTAATATACGCATGGGCAAAGTTAGAGGGAATTAAGCGTTTAACTGTCTCACTCATTTTTCTGCCGCTGCGGGGGTTGGGGCTCTCATAATTAAACCATATTCAATTACAAACAAACCTCCATCATCGCCTTTTTGGAAACATCAAAGGGAACTGCAAATTGAGGAGCCACAAATCCTGTTTTTCTAAAGTGTTGCCCAACCTATCCTGTGATGTAATGACCATCAGGATGGTCTTTTTTGTTAAATCTGTCATATTAACCCTGTCGTAGTTTTGAAGTGCCTAATCGTAGCTGTGCGAAGAACGTAAAGAGTGCAGTTTTGGTGTTATCGTTGCTGGTAATCAATTCTGCTATTTTGGCATAAGGCAAGTGGTCATCGGTTCGCAAGCATAAACACGAATATACGCAGTTCGATTGCAGGTATCTGCGCACTGTAGATGTTATTTTAAATACTAAAACACCTGATATTAAGAGGATTTTTCCATGTTTCAGTTCAATAAAATATTATGTACTTTTTTTATCAGCGTGATTTTTATAACTAACTCTGCCAACCTTTGTGCGCACGAAAACGAAAACGGCAAAGTGATGGTCGAGAATACTTGGGCACGAGCAACCTTTGCGTTAGCAAAAACGGGTGCCGTTTATTTGAGTATAGATAACCACAGTAAAAACGACATCAAGCTGTTATCGGTCAGTGTTGATTCTTCTGTTGCAAGTGAAGCTCAGTTGCATGAAACATTAATGCAAGAAGAAATGATGCGGATGCGTGAAGCTGAGGGTGGTTTTGAAATTCCCGCAGGCTCGAGCCTTGAATTCTTGCCTGGTGGGAAGCATATTATGTTATTAGGTCTGGAAAAGCCGCTGTCGACAGGCGAGAAATTTGTATTGTCTTTGATATTCGAAAACAACGAAGTAATGCGAGTTCCGATTGAAGTAAAAGATGCTCGATAAATATGAACCACATTGGAGAAAATGAAATGAGTCAAATAGATATTGGTATAAGTGAAGTTAGCAGAGAAGAGATCGCTCAGGGTTTAAAAAAATTGTTAGCGGACTCATACACGCTATACTTGCAAACACACAACTTTCATTGGAATGTAACGGGGCCGCAATTCCGTGAATTACATTTAATGTTCGAGGAACATTATACTGAACTTGCATTGGCAGTTGATGAAATCGCTGAACGGATTAGAACGCTAGGTTTCGCTGCACCAGCTACTTACAGAGCCTTTGCTGAATTAAGCAGTGTGAAAGAAGTGGATGGCGTGCCAGAAGCTACTGAGATGGTTAATATTTTAATGCAAGCACACGAAACGGTAGTTCGAACTGCCAGAGCCGTGTTAAAAATTGCTCAGCAGGCTGATGATGAATCAAGTGCATCTTTAATTGGCGATCGTATGCGTGCGCATGAAAAGACAGCTTGGATGCTGCGTGCAACTCTTTAAAAATACAAATTAATTTAAAAAATAGCTCTTCGTGAACTGCGATTGAGCTGGTGGGATGCGCTGAATTGATGCATTGTGATAGCACTTTTGTATCATTCAGTTTTATTTAAAATGAGATAATATTTATGTTTAGAACGCTGATTACCGCGATGACTTTTACTGCTGTTTCACCCTTTGCAATTGCTGCTGAAATTAAAGTTGAAGAGCTTGCTACTGGATTGAAAAATCCGTGGAGTATCGCTTTCATGAGCAATGGCGACGCATTGGTAACTGAACGTGCTGGTGGTTTGCGTTTACTTTCAAAAAGTGGAGAGTTAAGTTCACCCATAAGCGGTTTGCCTGAGGCCTCAGTCGTTGGACAAGGGGGTATGTTAGGCGTGGCTCTGCATCCCGACTTTGAGGTAAATAAGTGGGTATATGTTTGCTTATCTATCGCTAACGGCGACGTAAGAGGCAGTGAGGTTTATCGTGGTGAGTTAGTCAGCAATAAACTGCAAAATGTAAAAGAGATTTTTGTTGCCAAGCCAAAAGTAGATACAGCTCATCATTTTGGTTGCAGACTTGCTTTTGATAATGATAAAAAATTATTTATTTCATTGGGCGACAGAACAAAACAAGATGATGCACAGTTAACCAGTAATCATTTTGGTGTTGTGGTTAGAGTAAACGATGATGGCTCTGTGCCAGCGGATAATCCATTTTTAGCTGGTAAAGCTCCTGAAATATTCAGCTATGGTCATCGTAACGTGCAAGGAATGGCATTACATCCCACTAGCGGTAAGATTTGGACTCATGAACATGGGCCAAAAGGCGGTGATGAAGTTAATATTTTAGAAAACGGCGATAACTATGGCTGGCCTAAAATTACCTATGGCGTAAATTACGATGGTAGTTCAATTACCGATGTTACTGAAATGGAGGCGATGCGTCAGCCGCTAACTTATTGGGCTCCTTCTATCGCTCCAAGCGGAATGGCCTTCTACACGGGTGATGAGTTTCCGGAGTGGAAAGGTAATTTGTTTGTCGGTTCTTTAAAGTTTAGATATCTGAACAGAATGGTGATGGACGGCGACAAAGTAGTAGAACAAGAAGAGCTACTGAGAGACCGCAATGAGCGTGTTCGAGATGTAAAACAGGCCCCAGATGGCAGTATTTATGTCCTAACGGACGAGATTAACGGCAAAGTGTTAAGGTTAACAAAAGGCTGAACTTCAAAAACCAAGCGGCTAGTTATCAAGCTAGCCGTGTTTTCAACTATTATTGCAAAACTGCATATTCAATACTGCATACTAAAGGCAATGTTATCTAATTCTTCAATGACACCTTGCCAGTCAATATGTCTTTAAACATAACCCAATCGCCCATCAGGCTATAGAATGGATACTGAAATGTAGCCGGTTTATTGTGCTCATAGAAAAAGTGTCCTACCCAAGCAAACCCATAGCCAATAATGGGAATGAACCAGAGCAGAGCAAACCGGCTTGTTATTAAAGCATAGGCAATAAGGAATAGGACCAGCCAAGAGCCAATGAAATGCAATAGACGACAGGTGCTATTAGCATGCTCTGACAAGTAGTACGGATAAAATTCACTAAAATTCGTATATTTTTGTTCCATGTAGGACAACCTATTCCACTGCTATTTAACTTGATATTAGCACAACATTGCAAAGAAACAATTGGGCTATGTATACTCAAAACAGGTTGCTTTCTACGAATAAAACCCAATACTCAACTGTATTGAATAAAATAAGAAAGTAGAGTTATGCTGCCAGAAGTAAATGTAAACCAGATTGATGTAACGTTAGAGAACTTTCAACATGTTATTTTGGAAGAATCAAAAAGCAAAGTCGTGATGATCCAGTTTTGGGCCCCATGGAGTGAGCCTTGCGCAGAATTAGCGCCCGTGCTTCAGCATATGGCTGCAGAATATCAACATGATTTATTGTATGCACGAGTGAATTGCGATGAACAGCAGGAAATTGCGGGTCAATTCGGCGTAAAAGGTTTACCCACTGTCATTCTTGTTAAAGACGGTCAACCTTTAGATGGGTTTGCGGGTCCTCAAGAAGAAAATAAAATTCGTGAAATGTTAGATAAACATCTACCTAAAGCCGAAGATGGCTTGCTACAGTCGGCAATGGAATTAGTTTTACAAGGCAATTATCACGACGCTTTTAGCTTCGCTAAGCAAGCGTTTGAATTGAACAATGCACGTGCTGATATTCGTTTAATGATGGCTGATTGTTACGTTGAGGTAGGTCAAGCCGAATTGGCTAAAAAATTAGTTGAACAGGTGAAGTTAGTGGATCAAGACGGCAAGTATCACGCTATTCTTGGCAAAATTGAATTATCTGAACAAGCTGCAGATTCGCCAGAAATACAACAATTGCAGACTGATCTTGAAGCCGACCCAGAAAATATGGAGCTTAAAGTGAAACTTGCGGTGCAATTGCATCAAGGGCATCGCACTGAAGAAGCCTTGCTGTTGTTACTATCCGTATTAAGACAAGAATTGGGTTTTGGTGATGCGAAAAAAATCACGTTGGACGTGATAAATGCGCTTCCCGATGGCGACCCGCTAAAATCACAATATCGCCGTAAAATTTACAGTTTATTATACTAGGCATGACGTTTAGATGTTAGATAGTATTCTTTTGGCCATTTGTTTTGTATTAATTGTTGAAGGATTGATGCCTTTGCTAATGCCAGACAAATGGAAACAGTTTTTGATGCAAATGGCGTTACAGCCCAGTGAATCTTTGCGTCGGATGGGTGGTATTTTGGTGGTTATCGGTGGCATAAGTGCTTATTTCTTAATAATGAATACATAAATAGTAAATATTGAGTGATTTTTACCTCATATTTTTGCTAATATCTCCGCCTAATTTTCTGAAATATACCTCTCATGGCTAAAAATGTTGTAGTACTCGGCACCCAATGGGGTGACGAAGGAAAGGGGAAGGTCGTTGACCTTCTTACTGAGAAAGCGTCTTTTGTTGTGCGCTATCAAGGCGGACACAATGCTGGGCATACGCTCGTTATTGATGGCGAAAAAACCGTGCTTCATCTCATTCCCTCAGGTATCTTGCGTGAAAACGTGAAATGTGTGATTGGAAATGGCGTTGTATTAAGCCCTGAAGCCTTGCTAACAGAAATGGCAATGTTGGAAGCGCGTGGCGTGCCAGTTAAAGAACGCTTAGTGATCAGTGAGGCTTGTCCGCTAATATTGCCTTTTCACATTGCATTGGACGTGGCAAGAGAGAAAGCGCGCGGTAACAAAGCGATAGGAACCACAGGGCGCGGTATAGGTCCAGCCTACGAAGATAAAGTATCTCGTCGCGGTTTACGGGTTGGTGATCTATTTAATCCAGCAGACTTCGCTATTAAGTTAAAAGAAGTACTCAGCTATCATAATTTTATGCTGACTGAATATTACAAAGTCGACGCGGTTGATTACGATACGGTTTTGGAGCAAGCGCTATCGGTTGCTGATTTATTAAAATCAATGGTTGTTGACGTAACTGACTTGCTTGAAACAGCAAGGCAAAATAACCAGTCGATCATGTTTGAAGGTGCACAAGGTACCTTGCTTGATATCGACCACGGTACTTACCCGTACGTAACGTCATCAAATACAACTGTTGGTGGTGTTTGCACTGGCGCAGGTTTTGGTCCGCTCAATCTGGATTACGTGTTAGGTATAGTAAAAGCATATACTACTCGTGTTGGTTCGGGTCCCTTCCCGACAGAACTAGATTGTGAAGTTGGTCAGCATCTTGGCGTTAAAGGCCATGAGTTTGGTGCAACGACGGGGCGTAAACGTCGCACCGGTTGGTTTGACGCTGTTGCGATGCGCCGGGCAGTCCAATTAAATTCTATCTCCGGTCTATGTTTAACTAAGCTAGATGTGTTAGACGGATTAAAAACTTTACGCATTTGCATCGGTTATAAAGACGCTTCTGGTAACGTTAGTAAAATACCGCCGCTAGCTGCAGAGGGCTATGATCTAGTCACTCCTGTTTATGAAGACATGCCTGGTTGGTCTGACAACACGTATGGCGTGACAACTTATGCAGGCCTTCCTGTTGCTGCTCAAAACTACGTTAAACGTCTTGAAGAGCTAACCGGTGTTGCGATTGATATTATTTCAACGGGTCCTGACCGCGCAGACACCATGGTCCTGCGTAATCCATTCGCAGAGTAATCTATTTGAACGGATAGCCGCACAAATTAACGACTGATTCAGTCAAAAGAATGATAAGAAATGCCGACATATGTTGGCATTTTTTTGTCTAGTGTTTTAAATCTTGATTGTGATAGTGCCGCAGTAGACCACTAAGTGATGTGTAAAGCGTTCATATTATTTGCTTTACCGAATGCCTTTGCTAGGATATACATGAGTCCTATAATTATTACGAGTGTGTCCAATGTCAGAAGTCTCAGCCCCTTTTCATCAAGCTGATTTTCCATCTCCCAACGCAACAAATATCGATGAGTTAAAACGAACCTTCGCTACAGGCTTGACTAAGTCCTATCAATGGCGAGTCGAGCAATTAAATGCCTTGAAACTTCTAATAGAAGAGAATAGTAAAGCAATTACTTCGGCATTACATACTGATTTAGGTAAATGTGAGACAGAATCTTGGTTAGCCGAAATTGGTTATTCTACAGCTGATATAAAAGGAAATTTAAAACGGCTTAAAACTTGGATGAAACCAGCTAAAATTAGCACGCCAATGATAACGCAACCGGGCAAATGCTATACTATTAGTGAACCGCTCGGCGTAGCATTGATTATTGGCGCATGGAACTACCCTTTCCAATTAGTTATTACTCCTCTGATTGCTGCCATAGCAGCAGGTAATTGCGCTGTCATTAAGCCCTCTGAGTTGTCTGAGGCAACCTCAGCCCTCATCGCTAAGCTAATTCCTAAATATCTTGATACGGCGGCTTTTAAGGTGATTGAAGGCGGCAAGGACGAAACTACAGGACTGTTAGCGCAACCCTTCGATAAGTATTTTTATACAGGTGGAGAGCAAGTAGGTCGCATTGTTATGGCTGCTGCTGCCCGCCATTTAGCTCCTGTGACATTGGAACTCGGTGGTAAAAGCCCATGTGTTGTTGATGGCGATACCAACTTAGATGTTACTGTAAGACGGATTGTGTGGGGAAAATGGATGAACGCGGGGCAAACTTGCGTTGCACCTGATTATATTCTTATTGAAGAAGAGTATCTTGCCGACTTTAGTCAACGCTTGATCGCTGAAATTAAAAAGCAATATGGCAAAGACCCCTCGCAAAATAAAGATTATGGCCGAATAATTAACCAGCGACATTGTTCTCGTTTGATTAATTACTTAGACGGTGAAAATGTTATTTATGGCGGTAAACACGATTTAGAAAATAAGTTTTTTGAGCCTACTATTGTGGTTCAACCTTCAGTCAATTCAGCGTTAATGAAGGAAGAGATATTCGGCCCGATATTACCGATTATGACGTTTAAAAGTAAGCAGCAGATGCTCGATTTCATTACTACTAAATCAAAGCCCTTAGCGGCTTATGTATTTACTTCTAGTCGTCAATTTGAAGCTGAATTTATGGAGCAAGTCAGCGCGGGTTCTATATGTATTAACGACACAAACATTTTTTTAGCAAATCATGAGTTACCTTTCGGTGGTGTCGGAACAAGTGGAATGGGCCAATATCACGGTAAATCCGGATTTGATGCATTTAGCCACACTAAGTCTGTTATGAAACGCAGTTTTAAGTTCGATGCCGCAATACGATATGCACCGTTTAGTAAATTTAAATTGATGTTACTCAAAAAGTTTTAATAGGATAAAAATATGCCATCACCTTTTCATTTAGCGATTCCCGTGACAAACCTAGCGCAAGCAGATGCATTTTACGGTGCAGTTATGGGCTGCGAGCAAGGACGAAGTTCTGAACAGTGGATAGACTGGAACTTTTTTGGTCATCAGTTAGTTACTCACCTCGTGGCAACAATGCCGATCTTGCCAGAACCTAATGAAGTAGATTCGAAAGCTGTTCCAGTGCCTCATTTCGGTGTTGTTTTGGGCATGATTGAATGGAAAGCGCTTGCTCAAAAGCTAGTGGCGGCTAAGCAAAACTTTGTGATTGAACCTTATATTAGGTTTGCAGGGAAAGTCGGTGAACAAGGAACCTTCTTTCTACTAGACCCTGCGGGTAACGCGCTAGAGTTTAAAGGCTTTGCAGACGATTCTCAGATATTTGCGAAATAAAAGCAAACGCTGGCTTTATAAGCTTTAGAATAATATCTGTAAGCTTAATAATATATATGCCACGGTGGTTATCCCTCCGACAAATAACGCATAGGGCATCTGGGTTTTTACGTGAGTTAATAGATCGCAGCCTGCTGCAAGAGATGAAATCGCTGTCGTGTCCGAAATAGGAGAGCAATGATCTCCAAAAATACCGCCACCCAAAATAGCCGCTAGCACTAATGATGGTGGCAAACCCAGAGTCGCCACCAGCGGCATTCCTATTGGGATCAGGATGGCAAAGGTTCCCCAAGACGTTCCTGTTGTAAAGGACATTATCGCGCCGGCAATAAATAACATTGGGACGACCAACATCAAGGGTAAATTATCGCCGACTAAGCCAGAAACAAATATCCCTGTTCCGAGGTCTTTTAGACTCGTGCCTAAAGCAATAGATAGTAAAACGATGGTGACTAATGGCAGAAGCTCACCCATCCCACTGAAGCCAATTTTAATAGACTGCTTATGCGTAAAACGCTTATACCAAAGCAATTGACCGTAGGCCACAATACAAGCTAAAAAAGTAGCATACAATACTGATTTGCTCCCACTTCCTTGGGTGATATCACCTTCTCCAGTCATAAACATAAAGCTAAACATGCCAATAATCATGACGAGGAGTGGGACTAGCATAAATCGAGATTTAGTCGCTGGACTCGAGTTAAGAGATGTTTCTACGGACTCTAGTGATTCTTCAGCTTCCTTCATTGGGCCATGCACTTTGTCAAAGAAGATAGTGTACGCTACGACTACGAGGGTTAACCATGCGTAGATATTAAACGGTAATGTACCCCACAAGACAGCGATAGGGTCTTTACCCAAATCATATGTACTGATTAATGCGAGTATATAAGCTCCCCAGCCGTTTAAAAGTATGAGTATACAAATAGGAGCACATGTTGAATCGATGATGTATGCCAATCTTGCGCGACTCATTTTATATTTATCGAATAGTCCTCGCGCAAAAATACCGGCGGTTAAAACGCTTAAGTTAGATTCAATAAAAATTATGATACCGGTAAACATAGTGATACTACCAACGCGTTTCTTCGAATTGATTAGTCCACTGCTGATCACTCGGTTAACGGTTGCGCTAACCCCGCCAGAATCACGAATAAAAGCAAGTAGGGTACCAACGAGCAAACTAAAAATAAGTATCCTCGTTGTATCACCAGAGGCCGCTGTCTGGACGATACGCTCAATAGTATTGATGGGCGTCATCAATAAATTCCCAGCCGTCCCTGTTACTACTAATAGTAACTCCGAGCTTAATACGGCTAACAACAAAGCAAGAATGACTTCCTTTTTCCAGATAACAACAGCAATTGCAATAACGGGTGGGAGGACAGTAAGCCATTCCATAAAGTATTTCCTAGTTTTTATGTTGCAGTAAATTTTGTGCTTCGGATTCAATCAGACTTTGATAAATCATGCTAATGATAAGGCCATGTTTGCTAGTTTCAACAGGATCAGCTTCAGAAATATCAGTTGTAAATTCAACATTGCCTTCAGTTTTAGTTACCTTTTTAAGATGTTTATTAGTTAACAAAATAATGGCTAAATCAAAAGCTGGGTCAATAATAACTGTAGTACCTATACTGCTATTGTGACCATACGCTGAAGCACTAGCGAAACGTCCAAACAGTGTTTTTCTGCTTTTGTCATCAGGAAGTTGCCAGCCTAGACCAATACTATTTGATGGACCAGCGGGATTCGAAAAGCGCGCTAGGGTTGCCGGACCAAATAGTTTTGTATCATCGTAGCCGCCGCCATTTAACATCATTTGACTCAGTATGGCTAGGTCGTCGATAGTTGAAAAAAGCCCTGCATGCCCGGATACTCCGCCCATGGAATAGAATGCATTGGCGTTCAGAACTTCTCCTTGCAGAGTATGTTCTCTAGCATTAGGTAACTCGTTGTAAGTACTTAAATTAATGCTCTCAGCTTCTGTCGCAGCAAATTGATCTGCAGTAAAACCTGCATGTAATGGGTTAAATAAGGTGTTTTTAAGACCCATTGGTTGGTATATTTTCTCTTGAGTGTATTGGTCCAATGGCAATCCCGTGACTCGCTCTACCAATAGGCCTAGTAGCATGAAGTTAATCGTACTATATTGCTGCGTGCTACCGCTGATTGATTCAAAAGGTAAAGCGGTAAGTAACAAGCGATGCGTTTTAAGTTTATTTTGAGAATAAAAATAGTGACCATACTTATTATCTGGTCGATAAAAATTGACGTTATCAGCGTAGCCTGATGAATGTGAAAGTAAATCTTTTATTAATATAGTCTCTCGTCCATTGCCTCGATATTCGGGAAGGTAATACTGAATTGGTTTAAATATATCGATTTGGCCCGCATTCACTAAGTGCATAAGCGCTAAAGTAGTAGCGAATAACTCAGTGTTCGAACCAAGGTCAAACATATGTTCCGGCGTCATCGGCTCAAAGTGCGTTAATAACTCACCTTTTGCAGAGCGTTTTTTTGCATAACCATAACTCGTTCTCTTAATTATTTTGCCTTTGTACACAACCGCAATGGCCGATCCGGGGAAGCCACTTTTTACTTCGTCTTGTATAAAGCGGTCGACCGAATCAAATAGTGAGTTATTAGGCGCAACTGCATAATCAAGAGTTGGATATGGAATATTAATTGCGATGCTAGCCCCGCGCGGTTGGATGTTCTCGACGCGCATGGTATTTAGTCCATCGACGGTGCGTCTATGTATAGAGACCCTCCGCACCGAGGATGGCTTAAATGCGGCTAAATTCAGTTTCATCCCGTTAACATATATATCAGCAGATACCGCATTATTGGTTGCAATAATTAACTCACCGCGACCTTTATAAGCTTTGAATATAGTTTTGTTAAGTGAGTTATCGGCTGTTAGTGGCTGCAATTCAGTAAACAATGTTGACAACTGAAACTGCTGTGCATTGTCGTCGACTTCTTGCTTGTTGGTCTGGGCTGTTAATATCTCTGATTGATAGATTGCATTCAGCTGCTCATATTTTGCTGGGAAGTATTTTTGCACTAAAGCGAATATCGCAGCAGCAGTCAGATTATCCACCTCTCCCGTAACTTTCCAAGGCACAAAGTGCATTTGAAACGCAGCCAAGGTGTCGATGGTTTGTTGATCCATTTTACCCGTTGGCACTAGGTCGTAGCCGTACGCATTTAGGCTTTTTTGAACGAGTGCTAAGCTGGGCAATGTGTGATTAAAAGCCAACCAATGATGGGTTAAATTTTGGTTGTCATACCAAGCACCAATTCCCTCTTGATATAATCTATACCAAGGAAATCTGGGGCCTGGGTCATTCTTCCTTGACGGTGCAATATCCGCATGCCCGACAACAGCAGTAGGCTCAATATCTGGATTTCTTGCTAATATTTCTTTACCTAATTTAATCAATAATTGTATTTGTTTTTCTTCAAAATCTGGGAAAATGCACAAATCACGATTTTTTTCGGCACCCACAATTCTCGGCATAATCTGGGGTAGTGAGTCATCTTCTTGACAAAAAGGCGTGTTAACCAGTTCAATACCAATGCTATGGTCGTTAAGGCCTGAACGACCTTGCCAATAACTAATACCAGCGTGCCATGCTCTTTGGTTTTCATCTACTAATTGAAATACGTTAATGTCATTGTATGGATAGCTTGGGTCATCTGCTTTAGGAATTAAATAATGCGAGCTGACATTGCCTTCTTTAACTAGCGCATCAACTGACTCTTGATAATTGACGGCAGTAAAATGCATTACTAAAGACTTGACTCGATAGCTATAGTTTTTGGACGGCATCGCTTCAATATCTGACGTATTCGAGCAACTCACTAAAAAAACAGCACTAGCCAAAAGCGAAACTTGAGCTAGTTTTGTCCAATATGGCATTCTTTTTCCTTTATAAACGTATTTGTTTTATCCGATTTGGAAGCGTTGACTTGCGTTCATCAAGCTGTATTTTTTGTATCAACCCGATAAGTAAATCAGATGAGTAAAATATACATTAAAGATTGAGCTTGCCCAGCGTAATTTTTTATTCACTAAATCTAGCAAGGCAAAGTGCACAAGACAACTCTATACGGTGATAAAAAGGTCGATTATTTTGAACTACCAGGCGATTGTCCACTTTATATGCAACATCACCTGTTTAATTTGAGTTGAATACATCGATATGCCTATAAATATCATATTCGTGCGTTGATTTTTAGATTAGAGATATAATACTTCCCCCATCACCAGAGCATACTTAAGTTCACCGTTTTTGCATAAGAAACCTGCTGGTGAGATGCCTTTAAGTACTTTTTTATCGTCATGCCAATACTGGGGGTTTTCGATGACCATATAATCCGACTCATTTGTTATTAAGCCGACGTTCCCTACAAAGTGACTAAAGCCTTGTTTGAGCAAATCAATATAGCTTTCGTTGGTTAAATGTAATGCCTCTTGCAATAAATATGAGCGCCCCGGATCATATATAAAACCTAGAGCGTCAATAGTGTTGAGGCCATGTTGTTCATGCAAATCACCGATATCGGCTATTATGGCAAATGAGTCGAAACGCGATTTTTTACGTATCGCAATATCAGTTGTATAGGAATTCCCTGCAAAACCTAAGTCTTTGATCAGCAAATCGCACAGTTTATGTTCTTGGTTTTCCGGAATTTTCCAATATTCTACTTCTAGTTTTTTAAGTCTTTCACCTGCTGTCCAATCTGATTCGTCGCAAAGCATCGTTAATGCGTGTAGTAACACAAACACGTTCATAGTTCGCGCAACCTGGCGATAATGCGCATTTGGATAGTGCCCCGATTCAATTAATATGGTGCTAATCCCACGTTGAGCTATTTGATCACCGAATGAGCGAGCAGAGAATTCATCATCATAGCGTGCAATACCCTCGGGTAGCAAAGAACTGGCTTGCGCCTGCATGAGCGCAATCAGTGCCATTGCTTTTTGTCGAGCAGGATCAATTGTTTTTTGAGTATCAAAGGCTGGAGCGAGAAATGCCAGAGTAGAGGACTTGCCATCCTTACCACAGCGATAGTAGTCATGTTGGTCATGCAGATTAAATGCAAAGTCAGGATTAATTCTTTTGACGAATGCGTCTAGTGCTTGTCCCTCGGGCGTTTGCAATGCCATTGCATCTCGGTTGATATCAATACCTTGGGCATTTTCTCGCGTACTAGCAACTGCGCCGTCCGGGTTTAGCATAGGGATTATGTGTATTGTCAGTGATTCGAACCAGTTTGCACTCAAAGCTGGGCTCAATTTTGTGGTAACAAGTTGAATGATATCTAAGACTGCAGCGGTTGCGGTTGACTCATCACCATGCATTTGAGTCCACATAAGCACTTTTTTAGGGCCATTCCCCATGCTGATGCAACTGATTGGCTGACCACAAAAGGAATGTCCGATAATAGTGTTGCTTATGCCATCAGAGCTAGCAAAATCATCAATTATTGCGCTAATATCCAGAGGCTTTAATTGTTTTTTATCTAGGTTCGGTACACGATGTTCATAGAGTGTTTTAAGCTCGTTGGATAAAAGTATGTCCATCAATAAATCATTAGTTTGCAGGGTAGTATTTTACTATAGGGTATTTATTGTATTTTATCTAATATGTCGAGAAAAACTGAGTGTTCAGAGCGCAGTAATGTAAATGGGTACTGCACTCTCGACTGCTGTAATTAAAACTAAACGGCATCTAAAGCTTTACGCAGAAAGCCATCATTGTCGGCTAATAAATTTTCACATGTAGTTATGTCGCTATTAGTAAGAATTTTAAGTATCGCAAGCTTTGCACTATTGTTCGCAATTGACAATGCATCCACGGCAACTTGCTCTTCGCACTCTGTCGCCTGCATAACAATACGTATTGCTCTAGCAACCAACTTTTGATTGGTCGCATTCACATCAACCATTAAATTTTTATAAGTTTTGCCTAATTGGATCATGCTGGCGGTACTTATCATATTTAAAATCAGCTTTTGGGCGGTGCCCGATTTCATTCTGGTTGAGCCGGTCAACACTTCGGGACCGACGTTCGCACAAATACCAATATCAGCGATTTCGATAAGCGCTGAATTCGGGTTGCAAACAATACAAGCGGTTGCGGCATTAATCGATTTTGCATAGTTTAGCGCACCAATAACGTAAGGTGTGCGGCCACTGGCAGCAATACCAATTAGCATGTCTTGTGGGTTAAATTTTATGTTGTCGAGATCTCGTTGAGCCGCGCCAATATCGTCCTCTGCGCCTTCAACCGCGTTTATTAGGGCTGTTTCACCGCCGGCGATAATACCGACGACAACATTGCTAGGCACGCTAAATGTAGGTCTACATTCAACTGCGTCCAAAATACCCAGCCTGCCACTTGTTCCAGCCCCAATATATACTAAGCGTCCACCTTGTTTTAAGCATATAACGGCCGCATTAACCGCTTGGGCTATTTCAGTGATTGCGAGTGCTACAGCGCTGGCAACAAGACTGTCTTGCTGATTAATACACTGCAAGGCTTCTGTGGTTGTCATCAAGTCAATTTGTTCGCTAGTTGGATTAATACCCTCTGATGGTATGTGATTTAGTTCGTTTAATATTTGCCGTGTGGTACTCATATCTTAGCCTTCATTAAATTATTGTTACCAAGCAGACACACCGCGGTAGCAACAAATGTGGCAATCACTAATTGCCATGAAAATCCGAGACTAAATTGATACTCAGTGGGTAAATATAAAGCCATAATGTAAGGCTGCATCAGCACGGGAATAAGGAAGCCAATGATTAATGCTGCTAAAATAGAAAGCGGTGAACCTCGACTGCTAAAGAGGGCGGTGAAATAAACACCAAGCAAGCCGCTGTAAGAGAAAATCATAACGCTTAGCGCAAAAGCCAATAATGGCATATCGCTATGTTGCTGCCAGTAAAAACATAAGGCCGCCATTATACTCAGTGCAATCGCAACAATGATCATACTAATTCTGCCCGCTTTGACCATGTGTGTTTCAGAAAGCGTTTTGCCTTTTTTAAGTAAAATCCCGCGATAGATATCTTGCACAGCAACCGAAGACATAGAATTGAGTCCAGAATTTAGAGTAGACAAGGCGGCTGCAATAATGCCAATGGTCACCACCGCTTTTATTCCATTAGGTAAGTCGGTTAGTACGTAATACATGAAAATTGTTACGGTTTGGCCAACAAATTCTGGAGTCGGCACATCCCCATTCGCGACACTCTGACTCATTAAATCAGGGCGCTGGTAATAAATGTAGAGAAGCATACCGATAACGACGAAGATCAAAACAACGGGAATGCCCATCAATATAGAAGAGGTAAGAGCTTTGGTTGCCTCTTTGGAATTTTTACAGGTCAACATGCGCTGTGTTACGTCCTGATCCATGCCGAATGCGGCGATATTTAACAATACAAAGCCGGTAATGACAGACCAAAACCCAAAAACACCGGAAGGCGAAAAATCTAAGGAAAAATCGAGCAGTGTTAACTTAGATTGAGAACCATCGGTTGGTGCTTGCAACGCGTTTATGATCTCATTGAAGTCCGCTGGAATACTATAAAGTAGGTAACCCAGCACTAATATAGCTGCAGAGATATAAACAAAACATTGAATAACATCGCTATAAATAATGGTACGAATACCACCATAAACGGTGTACAGGAGGCCGATGGTTGCGATTAATGCAATTGAAATGACGACACTTGATGCTTCAATATTACCAAATAATATCATTGCAATGGCTATGGCTGCCATATAGAGTCTGGCGCCGCTTGCAAACAGGCGTCCCACTAAATAGACAGTGCCAGCTTGATACTTTGCCTGTTCACCAAAGCGTTGTGCTAACAGTTCATAAACGGTAAATACTTTAAATTTATAAAACTTTGGGAGTAAAAAGGTAGCAACAAAAAATGCAGCAATAAATCCGGCAATATTGGTTGCCAAGTAAGTTAGATCGCCCCGGTAACCTTGGTCGGGGCCCCCAAGAAACGTAGCAGCACTTTGCGATGTGGCTAATACTGATATAGCAACGACCCACATTGGCATCGCTTTACCACCTAGGAAGTAATCATTCGAGGTGGAGGCTTGGCGATTATAGAGCCAACCACTTATAATCAAGAGAAAACCATAGCTTCCGAAAATTAGCCAATCGAGTGTGGAAAATTGATCAATCATAACGCTCTTATAGTTATTTTAATTGGAATACCTGTCTGTAAAAATTGAAAAACAGGGATTATCTCGCATTCGTTTGATTTATCTTGTCATTAACCCATTAATCATGATGAAAAACAAGTTTCACTAGTTTACTATCATTATACTCATTTATAGGAAGCTTATTTTTGGCTAGATATACCCACGCAACAATTGATCTTGACGCACTGAAACATAATTTTATGGCCATGAGTCGTTGCTCGCCCAATAGTAAACAAGTCGTTGTTGTCAAGGCTGATGCCTACGGGAACGGCGCTGTTGCTGTTGCGAAATGCTTGCAAAATCAAGTTGATATGTTTGCAGTTGCTTTTATCGATGAAGTCTTTGAATTGAGAGACGCTGGCATAACGCAGCCAATTCTTGTTCTTCAAGGTCCACATCAAGAGCAAGAATGTGAGCTCACCAAGACATTGAATATAATTTGGATGCTACATGCTGAGCAGCAGTTAAACTGGATAAATAAACGCATAAAAAACAATGAGCTAAGTAACATGCATCATTGGGTTAAGTTTGATACAGGTATGCATCGTCTAGGCTTTATGCTTGAAGATTATGCTCGTTTACATGCAGATTATGCGCATATATTTCATCCTCAAACGGTAGTTGCAACCCATTTAGCAAGTGCAGATGAGCCGCACAACAAAGCGTCTTTAAGCGCAATTCATCAATTTCTGAATGTGATGGCTGATAGACATCGTTGTTTGTCTATTGCTAACTCGGCAGCCAATATCTGGTTACCTGAATCTGCAAACACATGGAATAGAATGGGGATCTCCTTGTATGGTAGTACGCCCTTTGAAAACGGTGAAGTGTCGGTTTCCCTTAAACCAGTTATGCAATTAAATAGCGAAGTTATCGCTTTAAGAGAAATAGCGAGTGGTGAGTCAGTGGGCTACGGGGCAACTTGGACGGCAAGTAAACCTGCTGTCATTGCAACGGTGGCAATAGGCTATGCCGATGGTTATCCGCGACATGCGCCAATTGGCACTCCAGCATTATTTGATGGATTTGCAGGGCAACTAGTAGGGCGCGTGTCGATGGATATGTTGACGTTTGATGTGACACATATTAAAAATGTTGAAATAGGCACAAAAGTAGAACTTTGGGGTAAAAACCTGCCAATTAATGAGATTGCTAAGCGTGTAGGCACAATCGGCTATGAGTTAATGACCCGTGTTTCAAAAAGAGTGCCCAGGAAGTTTCTGTAGTGCACTACTGTATTGGTGTAGATGCCGGAGGTACGCATTGCCGAGCTTCCTTGTATGATCACAACGGAAATACGATAAGCGTTGGGAATGCGGGCGGTGCTAATGTATTTAGCGATTTCGGTTCTGCGATGCAGCAGATTAATTTAGCAATAGATCTAGCTATCAACAACTCTATGCTGGCGATCGACAGAACATCACTTATTGTCGGTGCTGGTTGTGCTGGCGGTCAAACCCAGCAAGCGCAGCAAAATCTCGCACAATGGAAATCTCCCTATAGGCACTTTTTTATGACGAGTGATCTGCATGCAAGTTGCTTAGCCGCTAATAGTGGTCGAGATTGCGTTATCCTTATTACAGGCACAGGTTCCTCGATTGCGCATTACCATGATGCGCATGTCACTCAATATGGCGGTCACGGCTTTATTCATGGTGACGAGGGGAGTGGCGCTTGGTTAGGCTTGAAGGCCATACAATTATTGTTGAAAGGCAATGATAATCTGTTTCATGATCAACGATTCTGTATTGCAATATCACAAGCTATCGGCTTGAATGACAGAAGCAAGAGTATTGATAACAATTCCAGCGTTGACTACATCCTATCTCATTTCAAATCAAAGCTCGCTTCAGACTATGCGCAGCTTGCGCCAGTTATTGTTCGGCTGCAACAGGCTGGTAATGCAACAGCAAGTTTACTGGTTAGCCAAGGTGTTGATTATTTGTACTCAATATTAACATCGAATTCTCTTCACTGCGGGCCTCCAATATCAATGACCGGGGGCTTAGCTAAAATTTATCAACCGTTATTAGAAAAGAAGCTGGGGCAAGCTGTTCAATTAATGCAACGACCCGCTCAGGATGGAGCGATGCTATTTGCTAAAGCTAAAATGAATTAACCATAGATAGTTAACATAAGAATTTGATTGGAGAAAACGTAGTTTAACGTAACAATAAGGCCAAGTATGCGCGCAAACTCTTACTCGACCTTGTATTAAACTACCATTTAATCAGCATGTTGTTATAAATTCGGCGGTCAAGAAGACTCTCTCGACTGAGATCTTGTTTGATTAACTCAGCGTATTTACCATCAGCTTTTAATCTTTCAATTCCTTTATCAAAAGCTGCAATAACAGCCTCAGAAGCCTTATAATTACGATTCATTGCTAACGATACACTCACTCTTATCACTGGTGCTTTGGATACATAAATAGGTGTCTCACCGACGCTTTTGAGCAATATATTTATTTCATCCGCCATCGCCTTGTCGATCAGCAGAAAATCAACACGGTCCTCTGCCAGTTGCTCTATGTTATCGAAAAAAGAAGGTGAGCGAGCCCAACGAACATCCCGTTCGCCGCGTAATTGTTCTGTATTAGCAAAACGGTTTTCAATCCCAACTCGCTCTCTGTAAAGTTGCTCCAGGCGAACAATATCCTCAGCTCTTTGATAACGAGAGACTGCGTGTAAATTAACTTGCATGTATGGTTTTGAGTAAATGTAATTGTCTTTAGTGTCATTAAGCGAGTAATGATCAATGTAGCCAACAAATTTGCCTGACCTCAAACCACTTCCAGACCAAGCTTGTGTAGTTGCCGTTATATTGGCCTGCCAATCATCACTTAAGGCGGCTCTAACTAGGTCCATTTGACGAGCAGGTAACTCATGCTCGTCAATATAAGTCGCCGCTTTGTTACCAACAAGGTTGAGTGTTTGCGCTTGGATACTGACTGACGCTAGCAGTCCAATTGAGATTAACAGTAAGGCACTTTTTCTAATCATTTTAATTTTTTGACTCATTTGGCTGCTACAAGTAATTAGGCCAACTATGTTAGTTAACCTGCTCGTTCGTACTGACAATTTATTACTCATTTTACTACCTTTGAAACCTAGTTATTGTTAGTACGAGTTTTCAGTCACTTTTGGACTACTCTCCAAATGCACCTGCAGCGCCAGGAAAAACCACGGGACTTTCAAAGCCGTCTTGGCTGACACTAGCAACACCAAAGAAATAGTTATCTATAACGACATTCTCTAGCGTCGCAGTCGTTACATTGCCGACGTACTTGCTGTACTGCCATTGTGGTGCATCAGTTAACCGCCAATATATCTTGTATCCCTTTAATTGCGGATTGTTTGGAGGTGTTAATATGTCATCATGCGCTTTCCAGCTCAGAGTGGTTGAAGGCTGAACTGCGCCAGTGATTGTGACATCAGCTGGCGGATTTGGCGCGTTAGCCATTCCAGCAAGAGAAACCGCGTTAAGTGCTGTTAGCTTAGCTGCATATTCAAAATTAACCCCATCGATAGTATCACCATACACGATGCCGTCTTCAGTCCTCAAGTCCTGATGCTGTCTTTGATAATGTTCGTTGGTTTCCATAATACGCACGCCAGGGTAGCCTAAATCATTGAATGGGCGATGGTGTCCGCCGCGTCTGAAACGGTCTAACCGATAGACAACCATGGTATCTAAATTTTCTATGTAGCGGTCAGCCATTAGATCAATATAACGTGCTAAGTTTCTACTTGGGCTATCAACTTCGCCACCTGTGAACCTGCGATATGTGGCCTCATCAGCGGTCTCGGTATTTCGTGTGCCCTCTGCGAATATGCGGGCTGTTGTATTGTTTATTACGCCATTTATCCCTGCGATATTACCGATCATGTCATTATTCAAAACCGCTTTCAAACGCCAATTATTGGCTTTTGCATACTCAGCTAATATTTTTCCACCGAACAGACCTTGTTCTTCTCCTGCTAGTGCTGCGTAAACGATACTGCCTTCGAATTTGTGCTTACTCAGCACTCGTGCTGCCTCTAGAGTACCAGCGAGACCTGACGCATTGTCGTTTGCACCTGGCGAATCAGATACACTGTCCATTACATCGCTAACACGTGAATCAATATCACCACTCATCATTACGTAGCGAGTTGGATCGGTTGTGCCTTTTTGAATTGCGATAACACTAACAACTTCGGTCGCATTTGGAATACGAGTCTCGCCAGAGACGACCTTAGATTGAAAAAATACTTCCAAACAACCGCCGCATTCGTTCGATATTTTGTCAAATTCTTCCTTTATCCAACGCCGCGCGGCGCCAATACCACGAGTTTCGGATTCAGTTTCTGAGAGAGTATGTCGGGTACCAAAGCTCACTAAAGTTCGAATGTCCTGTTCTATTCTGTCAGCTGATATATCCTTTGCTATTTCATGCAACAGCTCGCTGTCCTCGTAACTGAGAGAAGGAGGAGGTGTTTGTTGGGCATGCGCGATGTTACTCTCAACTAGCAATGAAGACGAAAAAACCAGCATGCCACAAGCGAACGTGCGACTTAGTTTCTTTAGCGAATAAAATGAATTACGCATAAACGGTCCTTAAAAATAACTTTCAATTGATGCTGTATTAAATAACGAACAAAGCAAACCACTGTGTGTTCGCTAAGATATTGTTTAATATATGTATTTAGATGAAGGCATAGGCATCGCCAAATAATTCGGTTGTGCTGAGTCCAATAGCACAGAACTCATCCCTTATTGTGGCTGACATTTCAAATCTACCCGCCGTGTAAACTTGTTTACTCGAAAATTCAGCGATGTCTCTGATTACTGCCTTGTGAACCCAACCACTGCGTCCAAGCCAATCATCAGATGGATATTCAACAACAGGGAAAAAGCTAAAATTAGGATGTGTAAGGCTCATCGACTCCAGTTCAGAGTATTCGTACAAATCATCAATTGTCTTTGCTCCCCAATACAACTTTATTTCTCTATCAGGTTGACTCTCAATACAATCTAAAACAATTGATTTTGCATAAGAATAACCCGTTCCGCCTGCAACTATTATTGCTGGCAGATGCGACTTTCTTAAAAAAGCTTTTCCTAGAGGGGCTTCAACAATTAAGCTACCCTCAGTTTTACATTTCGTCAGAACTTCAAATGCATACTTATTAGCGGGGTCAGCCCCAATATGAAGTTCTAACTTATTAGGGCTGCTTGGCGCACTGGCAATGGAAAATGGACGTTTGTCTTTTTCACCCATGACTACTTGAAGGTATTGACCCGCTATAAATTCCACAGGGAACTCAGGTAGTAATATTACTTTATGCACAATTGCCGTTTTTGCTTCAATTGACTCAACCTTGCACTTAATTACTCTCATCAATGTCCTTTATTAACTTATCTTATCGTTGGTTTATCTTTTCTAGCCATTTCAAACGGTGCGATTTCATTCTTATCAACAGATTGTTTCTTAAGATAGAATACTCGTTTCAACTTATTACCTCTAACTCCATTCATAGCCTATCACAAATGTTGTTTGTATGAATTGTCGAAGAAATGGTTATGAATGCTTTGTTACGCGTTATATATTTTTGGGATCTCGCTGTTACTATAGGCTTATGCTGTGAGGTTCCTATCTTTATTTTAACTTTTTGATGCAACCATGAGTGAGCAATCGAAATGGAGACGATTAATCATAAACGCTGAGTTTGCTAATATTTACTGCTAAGAATACTCATGTTTAGCGAAGTTTAACAAAAAATAGAATAAGCTGATAATTCATTTTTTCTATTTTCATCGTGATGTTATTGCTTTACAACTAAATGCATTGATCAAATTGCAGAGTGAAATTAGTTTTTACTTTTTGTTCTTCTTGCCGATAGTTAATTAGCAGCCAAAATATAGCAATACCGGGAGCGTATGTGTTCAAGTTTTCTACTATAACTTTTTTTATGCTTTTTATTGGTAGTAGCCAAGCGCAGCAATTAGAGGCGGTGCAAATCTACAGCCAAGATGACTTGATAAAAATGATTAATAACAATACACATTTGGAACGTGTAGTCGCTGACCGCTGCCAACTAGTTCAAGATATAGAAGCAAGAGCAGAAGTACTCACAGTGCCGGCATATCAATTTTTGTGGGGTGACATGCTGGCTTGGGGTGTGTGCGTAGATGCTGAGCCAGAGCGCGGCGTATATTACATGAGAGAAGCTGCGGCGCAGGGCTTGGCAACCGCATTAGAGCAGTTAGGCCGGTATCACTCAGTTGGCAAGTTAGTTCAAGAAGATAAAAAGCGTGCAGTTATTTATTTACGTGAAGCATCTGCTTTGGGGAATTTAAAAGCACAATTACAATTAGCTGAACTATTTATTGATGGCTATGGCAGTCCATACGACTTCGAAGATCTGTATCATTGGTTGTACAACGCGATTACTGATGACCGCAGAACTCATCAACGCATAGCAAACTATATGGGCGAGCTTGAGTCCCTTATGCATCCAAAAGCAGTTAGAAATGCACGAAAACCTATGGTTAATTAAAACTCGTTAAATGAAGCAATATTTTGTGTTGGGCCAAAAGTAAAAGCAATATAATTTATTGCTTAATTGATGAGCAATAAGAATTGTCACAGACTTGCAACAAAAAGCTTGGTATAATACTTGTGAATTTAACAACGAAAAGAATGAATGTCAGAAGATCCGCATTACTCAAGAGAAAAAGAAAAATACGAAAACCCGGTAGCAAGCCGTGAATTTCTACTCGAAACACTTTCCAAAGCTAACGAATCACTCTCCTTTTTAGAAATTTGCACTATTGTCAATGCTAAAGATGAAGATGCCAAAATTGGTGTTCAACGACGATTACGTGCTATGGAGCGTGAAGGGCAGGTAGCCTTTACTCGCGATAAAAAATATGAAGTACAAAAAGCTGAAGCACTCATCAGAGGCCGAGTTATTGGTCATCGCGATGGTTTCGGTTTTTTAAAGCACTCCGATACTGAGAAAGACTTATTTATACATCAAGGCCAAATGCAAACCTTATTGCACGACGATATCGTGGAGGGTGTTTGCAGTAGCGCCGATAAAAGAGGACGAGCGGAGTTTCGCCTCAACAGAGTACTAGAACCAAGAAAAGAACCCATTGTAGGTCGCTTTTTTATGGAAGAAGGTGTCTCGATCGTTATTCCTGATGATAACCGTCTTTCTCATGAAATTATTATTCCACCAGAAGCTCGAAATGGCGCAAGGCAAGGTCATGTTGTTGTCGTTGAAATAACACAACGTCCACGCAGGCAAGTTAATGCTATTGGTAAAATAGTAGAAATATTGGGCGAGCACATGGCGCCGGGTATGGAAATTGAAATGGCATTGCGCACTTTTGATATTCCTCATAACTGGCCAAAAGGCGTCTTAAAGCAAGTTGAAGGTTTGGCTGAAGAGGTTCCTGAACAGTCGAAAGAGGGCCGTATCGATTTACGTCAATTACCGCTAATGACAATTGATGGTGAAGATGCAAGAGACTTCGACGACGCGGTATATTGCCAGCCGAATGATGATGGCTCGTGGCAATTATGGGTAGCTATTGCGGACGTAAGTTCGTATGTGAAAACAGGTACCGCTTTGGACAGCGAAGCTCAAAATCGGGCTACTTCGGTCTATTTCCCTGAAAAAGTTATACCAATGTTACCTGAGATCCTGTCTAACGGATTATGCTCACTCAACCCGGATGTTGATAGGCTGTGCCTGGTTTGTGAAATGACAATTTCTGCTGATGGCAAGTTAGGTGAATATCAATTTTACGAGGCCGTGATGCGATCTCATGCGCGTCTCACATATAATAAAGTGTGGGGTATTCTTAAGGGAGACGAAACCTTAATTACTCGTTATGAGAAACATGTACCACATCTAAACAATCTCAATCATGTATTCAAAGCACTAAAGAAGTCTCGACAAGGCCGTGGCGCTATTGAATTTGAAACGATTGAAAGTAAGTTTGTATTTAACGCACAACGTAAAATTTCGCATATCATTGCAGTAGAGCGCAATGAAGCGCACATGCTAATTGAAGAATGTATGATTATGGCGAACGTATGTGCAGCAGAATTCTTGCAAAAGAACAAAGCCGAAGGTTTGTTTCGAATCCATGACAAGCCTGACGAAGACCGTTTAATAACGTTCAAGACTTACCTAGCAGAGATTGGTATTCCGTTCACCGTAAGTGAAGCACCGACACCAGCTGATTTTAAAAGTGTGATGAAAAAGATTCAACATAGACCTGATAAAGAACTTATTCAGACTATGTTGCTGCGTTCAATGAAACAAGCGGTCTACTCGCCTGATAATGTAGGTCACTTTGGATTAGCACTTGATGCTTATGCGCATTTTACATCTCCTATTCGTCGCTATCCCGATTTAGTCGTGCACAGAGCGATAAAGGCCATTGTTGACAAACAGCATACGCGTAAATCGAGAACGGGTGGAAAAGCTTATACAACCGAGGAAGTTGAACAACTTGGTGAGCAGTGTTCAATGGCAGAACGTCGGGCGGACGATGCTACAAGAGATGTTTCTGATTGGCTAAAATGTGAGTTTATGCAAGATCATGTTGGTGATGTGTTTGACGGAATTATTGCATCAGTAACCAACTTTGGCTTATTTGTCCGAATTACTGAATTCCAAATCGATGGGCTTGTTCACATTACGTCATTAGCAAGTGATTACTATCATTATGATGACCAAAAGCAGTGTTTAGTTGGAGAAGGCTCCGGTCTGGTATTTAGGCTAGGTGACGAAGTGAAGATTAAAGTTGCTGGTGTTAATCTTGATGAGCGCAAAATTGATTTATTAATTGATGGCGTTACCAGTGTCCGAGGAAAAGTAAATACGCCACGCAAACGGGGTGCTAAATCAGGTAAAAAGGGCACAAAATCTGGAGCGGAAGTTGGCAAAGAAAGGGCCAAAGACGGTTCGTCTAAAGCTGGCAAAAAGCCTCAACGCAAAGGTGCTAATGGTGAAGCGTCTGTGAATGATAAGCCAGCTTCTAAGCGCAAGCCGGCAGGTAGAAAAAAACCAGGACCTACATCGAAAGACAGTAAGTCATCACAAAATAAAAAGCGGACATAAGCATGGCTCAACAAGAATTAATATACGGGTTGCATGCGATGACAGCGGTTATCGATCGCGAACCCGAGCGTTTGATTGAATTGTTTGTGCTGAAGGGCCGTGAAGATGAAAGACTCGCTTACATTATTAATGAAGCTAAGCGACATGACATAGGAATTCAGTTTTGTCAGCGTAAAACACTAGATGACAAGTGCAATGGCGAACAGCATCAGGGGGTAGTTGCTCGCGCGAAACCTGGCAAAGTGCTTGATGAACATGACTTGGATAACATTCTTAAAAATCAATCGTCACCATTTTTACTAGTATTAGATGGCGTTACTGATCCGCATAATCTAGGTGCCTGCTTGCGCACAGCTGACGCGGCGGGTGTGCATGCAGTTATTGTCCCCAAAGATAAATCGGCAACATTGTCTCCGACTGTTCGCAAAGTAGCTTGCGGGGCAGCTGAAGCAATTCCCTTAATTCAGGTCACTAATCTGTCACGCACTCTAAAAGCAATGCAGGATGCAGGAGTTTGGATTGTGGGTACAGCTGGTGAAGCTGAACAATCAATTTATGCATGCAAATTGATTGGCCCTGTGGCCTTAGTAATGGGCGCTGAAGATAAAGGTATGCGCAGACTTACTCGCGAAAACTGCGATGAGCTGATTAAGTTACCGATGGCCGGATCAGTCAGTAGCTTGAATGTATCAGTGGCCACGGGTGTTTGTTTGTATGAAATGGTTAGGCAACGTCAAATATAAGTGTCGATAGCGCTCGTTATGAGTGACTATCGCTAGTTGCAAAGAACGCCAATGCCCCTGCAATCGTGAACTTTTTATACACCTTCCCTTGCACACTTAATTATGCAACTCAGAAAGCGCTATATAATAAACGAATAAACTTGTTTGAACTTCAAATTAAACTACCGCTCAGCCTTATTTTCTGTTATAGTTTCGCGCCCTTTTTGTAGGGGTGTAGCCTATTTTTTCTAAAATTTCTTTTGAAATCAAGGGCTAAATAGTAGCAAAGAGGCTCGAGAGAGTCATAATATTTAACAGCGGAGCACTAAACATGATCCAAATGCAATCTAACCTGGATGTTGCCGATAACTCGGGAGCTCGCAGGGTTCAGTGTATTAAGGTTCTTGGTGGCTCGCATCGCCGTTATGCACATATCGGTGACATCATCAAAGTTACTGTCAAGGAAGCAATTCCTCGCGGTAAAGTAAAGAAAGGTGATGTTCTGAATGCAGTGGTGGTGCGTACTAGAAAAGGCGTTCGTCGTGCAGATGGTTCAACCATCCGTTTCGATAACAACGCAGCTGTTTTGCTTAACGCAAACAAGCAACCGATTGGTACGCGTATCTTTGGCCCGGTCACTCGTGAGCTTCGTGGAAATTCATTCATGAAGATCATTTCATTGGCCCCAGAGGTACTATAAGGAGTCACGATAATGGCTAATAAAATTCGTCGTGATGATGAAGTAGTCGTGTTAGCGGGTAAAGACAAAGGAAAGCAAGGCAAAGTCTTGAAAGTACTTTCGTCAGAAAGCCGTTTAGTAGTTGAAGGTGTTAGCATCGTCAAGAAACATCAGAAGGCCAATCCACAGATTGAACAGCCGGGCGGTATTATTGAAAAAGAAGCAACCATTCATGTGTCTAATGTAGCGTTAGTTAACCCAGCAACGGGTAAAGCTGATCGCGTTGGTTTCCGTGTTGAAGATGAAAAGAAAGTTCGTTTCTTTAAGTCTAACGGCGACCTAGTATAATAAATGGAGAGTACGATGGCGAAACTGCATGATTTCTATAAAGAAACAGTAGTAGCTGAACTTGCGAAGCAGTTCGGGTACAAAAGCGTCATGCAAGTCCCTCGGATTGAGAAAATCACTCTAAACATGGGTTTAGGTGAAGCGGTAGCAGACAAGAAAGTTCTTGAATCAGCGCAAGCTGAAATGGCAGCGATTGCCGGTCAAAAACCAATTGTTACTGTCGCTAGAAAATCTGTTGCGGGTTTTAAAATCCGTGAAGGTTATCCGATTGGCTGCAAAGTAACCTTGCGTGGCGAACGCATGTGGGAATTCCTTGAGAGATTAATCTCAATTACAATCCCACGTATCCGTGACTTCCGTGGTCTTAACCCGAAATCATTTGACGGTCGAGGCAACTATAGCATGGGTGTTCGTGAACAAATCATCTTCCCTGAAATCGAATTCGATAAAGTGGATAAAGTACGCGGTATGGATATTACTATCACTACCAGTGCACAGACTAACGACGAAGCGCACGCTCTATTGAGTTCGTTCAGCTTCCCGTTTAGAAAATAAGGTGTAAGGTTATGGCAAAAGAATCAATGAAGGCGCGTGAAGTAAAACGTGCCAAGCTGGTTAAACAGTATGCAACGAAACGTTCAGCGATTAAAGCGGTGATCAGTGACGTAAACTCTTCTGAAGAAGAGCGCTGGGATGCTGTTCTAAAGCTGCAAAAACTTCCACGTGACTCGTCTCCGTCGCGCCAACATAATCGTTGTCGTATCACGGGCCGTCCACATGGGTTCCTACGCAAATTTGGTCTTTCCCGTATAAAGCTTCGTGAAGCTGCTATGCGTGGTGAAGTCCCTGGCCTTAAAAAAGCCAGCTGGTAAGGAGAGCAGACTATGAGCATGCAAGACCCTATCGCAGATATGTTTACCCGAATTCGTAACGGCCAAATGGCTTCAAAAGTTGCGGTTTCTATGCCTTCTTCTAAAGTACGTGTTGCTATTGCAAAAGTACTAGAAGCAGAAGGTTATGTCGAAGGTTCTTCGGTAACTGAAGGCGTTAAGCCTGTATTACAAGTTACTTTGAAGTATTTCGATGGTAAAAAAGTAATTGATACAATCGAACGAGTCAGCCGTCCTGGTTTACGCATCTATAAGAAAAAAGATGAGTTACCAAAAGTGATGGGCGGACTTGGGGTTGCTATCGTGTCTACCTCAAAAGGTGTGATGACTGACCGTGCAGCGCGTAAAGCGGGCATGGGTGGTGAGATCATCGGTTATGTAGCATAACAGGGGAATAATTATGTCACGTATAGCAAAAGCACCTGTGGACATCCGAGCTGGCGTAGAAATTAGTATCGCCGGTCAAGAAGTCACAGTTAAAGGAAGTAAAGGTTCATTGACTCGCCTCTTTAATAAGGCAGTTGAAGTAGTACAAGTAGAGAACCAGTTGAAAGCACTTCCTCGTGAAGCGTTTGCAAACCATTGGGCTCAAGCTGGTACTGCTCGCGCATTATTAGAGCAGATGATTGTTGGTGTTACCGATGGTTTTGAAAAGAAACTCGAACTTAATGGTGTTGGTTACCGTGCAAACGCACAAGGTAGCAAACTAAACCTTACGTTGGGCTTTTCACACCCGGTCGGCTACGAAATGCCTGAAGGCATTACCGTAGAAACCCCTACACAAACTGAAATCATTGTTAAAGGCATTGATAAGCAGGTTGTAGGTCAGGTTGCAGCGAATATCCGCGCATACCGTCCACCAGAGCCTTATAAAGGCAAGGGTGTTCGTTACGCAGATGAAACTGTGCGTCGTAAAGAAGCTAAGAAAAAGTAGGTAGGTAATACGATGGATAAGAAATCAGCTCGCTTACGTCGCGCTACTCGCGCCCGTAAGAAAATTAGTGAGTTAGGTGCACATCGCTTGGTTATTAACCGCACACCTCGCCACATTTACGCTCAGTTAATCGCTCCAAGTGGTTCTGAAGTATTAGCAGCAGCTTCTACTGTAGAAAAAGAACTTCAGGGTTCTTTAAAATCTACGGGCAACGCAGAGGCAGCAGCGGCAATTGGTAAAGCGATCGCAGAACGTGCTATCGAAAAAGGCATTAAGAAAGTCGCCTTCGATAGAAGTGGATTTAAATATCATGGTCGTGTGAAAGCACTGGCTGATGCCGCTCGTGAAGCGGGCCTTCAGTTCTAGGAGTTTAAAATGGCTAAGCAAGAAGTTCAACAACAGGGTGATCTGTTAGAAAAGTTAATCGCCGTTAACCGTGTATCAAAAGTTGTTAAAGGTGGTCGTATCTTTAGTTTTACAGCTTTGACAGTGGTTGGTGATGGCAATGGTCGTGTTGGTTTTGGTTACGGTAAGGCACGTGAAGTACCTGCTGCAATCCAAAAAGCAATGGAAAAGGCTCGTCGTAACTTAGTTAACGTCGATCTGAACGGCAATACATTACAGCATCCAATTAAAGGTCGTCATTCTGGCTCTAAAGTTTACATGCAGCCTGCGTCTGAAGGTACCGGTATTATTGCCGGTGGTGCGATGCGTGCAGTACTTGAAGTAGCTGGTGTTCAGAACGTACTTTCAAAATGCTACGGTTCTACAAACCCAATAAACGTTGTACGTGCAACAGTCAATGCTCTAGTGGAAATGAATTCACCAGAGAAGATTGCTGCAAAACGTGGTTTGTCAGTCAAAGATATTTTGGGGTAATCGAACATGTCTAAGATGATTAAAATAAAGCAAACTAAAAGCTCAATCGGGCGTCTTCCTAAGCACAAAGCAACGTTAGTTGGTTTAGGATTACGTAAAATCGGACAAGTACGTGAGTTGGAAGATACTCCGTCAGTTCGTGGCATGATCAACCGTGTTCAATACATGGTTGAGATAGTAGAGGAGTAATTCATGAGACTTAATACTCTCGCTCCTGCCGAAGGAGCTAATAAAGCAAGTAAGCGCGCAGGTCGCGGTATCGGTTCTGGCTTAGGCAAGACAGGTGGTCGCGGTCATAAAGGTCAAAAGTCTCGCTCAGGCGGTACTGTTAGACCTGGTTTTGAAGGTGGTCAAATGCCTCTTCAACGTCGTTTACCGAAATTCGGTTTTACGTCACGTAAATCGTTCGTAACGGACCAAGTTACTCTCAGTGAAATTGCTAAAGTAGAAGGCGATATCGTTAATCTTGAAACTTTGAAAGCAGCAGGTCTTATTAAAAAAGAAATTCTGTTCGTAAAAGTTATGAAGAGTGGCGACATCAAGCGTTCTGTTACTTTAAGCGGTATCCGAGTTAGCAAAGGTGCACTCGAAGCGATTAACGCGGCTGGCGGTAAAGTAGAGGAATAAGCTAAATGGCAAAACCAGGACAAGATTCAGGGGCAAAAGGTGGACTAAGCGAGCTTAAATCTCGCTTGCTGTTTGTTCTTGGAGCAATCATCGTGTTTAGGCTGGGCTCTTATGTGCCTATCCCTGGTATTGATGGCAACGTGTTGGCTCAATTATTTGAACAACAAAAAGGCACTATTGTAGAGATGATGAACATGTTCTCTGGTGGTGCTCTTGAGCGTGCTTCAGTACTAGCATTAGGGATTATGCCTTACATCACAGCTTCTATTATTGTGCAGTTGCTTTCGCATATGTACCCTCCATTGATGGAGCTGAAAAAAGAAGGTGAAGCGGGTAAACGGAAAATTAGTCAATACACAAGGTATCTTACTTTGATGTTAGCTATTTTTCAGTCTGTCGGTATTGCTACTGGTCTGCCAAATTTGGTGCAAGGTTTAGTAGTAAACCCTGGCATTGGTTTCTATTTTACAGCTATCGTGAGTTTGGTCACTGGTACCATGTTTTTAATGTGGTTAGGTGAACAAATTACAGAACGCGGCATCGGAAATGGTATCTCGATACTTATTTTCGCTGGTATCGTAGCGGGATTGCCAACAGCGATTGGTCAAACTGCTGAACAAGCAAGATTGGGTGAAATTAATCTCTTATTTTTGTTAGTTATTGGTGCCATTATCGTAGCGTTAACATACTTGGTTGTTTTCGTAGAACGTGCGCAACGTCGCATTGTTGTAAACTACGCAAAACGCCAACAAGGTCGTAAGGTTTTTGCTGCTCAAAGTTCACATTTACCTCTAAAGGTAAATATGGCGGGTGTAATTCCACCTATCTTTGCGTCAAGTATAATCCTTTTCCCAGGTACACTTGCTGGTATGGTTGGTCAGAACGAGACATTCTCTTTCTTGACTGATGTATCCCTGGCATTGTCTCCGGGTCAACCTTTGTACGTTATGCTATATGCTGGAACGATTATTTTCTTTTGCTTTTTTTATACAGCATTAGTTTTTAATCCTCGCGAAACAGCTGATAATCTAAAGAAATCTGGTGCTTTTGTTCCTGGCATTCGTCCAGGTGAGCAAACCTCTCGATATATCGATAAGGTGATGACTCGTTTAACATTAGCCGGTGCTCTCTATATTACCTTTGTTTGTTTAGTGCCCGAGTTCTTACTGCTATGGTTTAACGTTCCGTTTTACTTCGGTGGTACATCACTACTCATAATATGTGTAGTGGTAATGGACTTTATGGCTCAGGTGCAGACCCATTTGATGTCACATCAATATGGTGATGTTCTTAAGAAAGCGAATCTTAAAGGTTAGGCATAATGCCTAGCTTTTGAGTTAGCTATTTACGGAGTGATGTGATGAAAGTTCGTGCATCCGTTAAGCGGATTTGCCGTAACTGCAAGGTCATAAAACGTAACGGCGTTGTTAGAGTGATCTGTGTAGAGCCTAAGCATAA
>Ga0307488_10000043_pt1 | contig 93307 bp, 85 predicted proteins | sample SB02metaG_FD_202248 | JGI IMG/M metagenome (GOLD analysis project Ga0307488, IMG submission 202248) | Sea-ice brine microbial communities from Beaufort Sea near Barrow, Alaska, United States - SB 0.2 | ecosystem: Environmental > Aquatic > Marine > Coastal | place: USA: Alaska | collected...
ACCCTTTTTATAAGAACTTAACCAAGAATATTTCCCTTAGCGAGTGCAAACCTACAACCTATTTTTATTTTAACAACCAATTTTTTACTGAAAATTTTAATAAAAAAAATCTAGCAACCTAACTTGTTTAGAATACATCGGTTAGCCAATAAAAAAATAGAGGTGCTGATTGAGGAAACAGAGAAATAGGTGTTTTCTTCTGTTATTTATTCTTTTTTCTTTGTGCTGCAAACATCTTTTTATAGACCTCTACATTAATTTCTCCTTTCCTTTGCGCTGCTATTCGAGGAAAATCAAAATCTAACTTTGATTTTTGCGCTGTTAAATCTCCCTCCAAAAAAGCTCTTTGTAAAACATCCTCTATCAAATAATCCTCATTTTGCAAGGCTGGCTGATATTCTTCCTTTAAGGAGAGTCTAAATAAATTCGCCGTTGTATTATACCAAAACGCTTTCCAACCGCTTCTTAAACTTTTAATATTATCGAAAGTCGTTATCCCGGTTTGACGATGGATTAATTTAATTAAGATTCTTCCTTCGGTTTTAGTCATTTTTTTTAATTGATCCGTAAACTCTCCTTCCAAATAATGCTGAACTAACTTGGTATATGTTCTTTTTTTACTCTTTGCTGATATTCTTTGTAGTCGATTCGTTAAGGAATCCAATCTTTGGGATGCTAATTTAGCAAATGGGTAGGCTTTAAAAACTTTTCTGCGAAACCAATAATAATATCTTGCATCTTCTTGGGAGTTGAATTTGTGTGCTGGAAGTAAAGCGAATTCTTCTAAAGCAATTAAGAGGGTATCTCCTGTTTTTATAAGGATATATTCATCCAAGGACTTTGGCAATGAATCTTGTTCCCGTTTCTGAGAAAAAATCACTAATGAATTTAAGACAATATATATGGATAAAAGTTTTTTCAAAGCTCATTTTAAATAGATTGTAAATATACTTCAAATTGAATGATGCAAAAAAAAATAAAACTCGTTTTCTTTATCCCCATTAATGGCATTTTTATGAGTTTTTTAAGCAAAAAAATAAAAAATCGCATTATTTTTACAGGAAATAGAAAAGATCTTATGACAAAAAAATCAATTTTAAATAAAAAATCGCTTACATTTTTAGAAAAATATTTAAATAATGCAGCTCCAACCGGTTATGAATGGGAAGGTCAGAAAATTTGGATGGATTACTTAAAACCTTATGTGGATGAATTTATAACCGACACCTACGGAACTGCTGTTGGCGTTATTAATCCAGAAGCAAAATACAAAGTGGTGATTGAAGGTCACGCAGACGAAATTTCTTGGTATGTAAATTATATTTCAGACAACGGATTGATCTATGTAATTAGAAATGGAGGAAGCGATCATCAAATTGCTCCAAGTAAAATTGTAAATATTCATACTAAAAAGGGTATTGTAAAAGGTGTTTTTGGTTGGCCAGCAATCCATACAAGAGATAAAGCGAAAGAAGAAGCTCCAAAACCAGAAAATATTTTTATAGACACCGGTTGTGGTACCAAAGAAGAAGTAGAAAAATTAGGAGTTCACGTGGGTTGTGTAATCACCTATCCAGATGAATTTCACATATTAAACGGCGATAAATTTGTTTGCAGAGCTTTAGACAATAGAATGGGCGGATTTATGATTGCAGAAGTTGCACGCTTATTAAAAGAAAACAAGAAAGAATTACCTTTTGGTTTATACATTACCAATTCTGTACAGGAAGAAATTGGTTTACGTGGAGCAGAAATGATTTCCCATAGAATTCAACCAAATGTTGCCATTGTTACCGATGTAACCCACGACACGACAACTCCTATGATTGATGTTAAAAAATCGGGGCATTTAGAAATAGGAAAAGGTCCTGTGATAGCCTTTGCTCCTGCTGTACAACAAAAATTACGAGATTTAATTACAACAACCGCAGAAGAAAAAAACATTCCGTTTCAACGCTCGGCGCTCTCTAGAGCTACCGGCACAGATACAGATGCTTTTGCATATAGCAATGGCGGTGTTGCTTCTGCATTAATTTCTTTGCCATTGCGCTATATGCATACTACGGTAGAAATGGTACACAGAGATGATGTAGAGAATGTAATTAAAATGATCTATGAAACACTTTTGAAAATAAAAAGTGGCGAAACTTTTTCTTATTTTGAATAAATTTTAAACCCTGCGACTACTGCAGGGTTCTTTTTTCTATGGATGAAATCTTAGACATATTATCTGCCGATGGAACACCAACAGGAACAACTGCTTTAAAATCTGAAGCTCATTTCCAAGGTTTATATCACCAAACCGTTCATATTTGGTTTTTTACAGATGATTTGAAAATTTTATTGCAAAAAAGAGCTTCGGTAAAAGAAATATTCCCAAATCTTTGGGATGTTTCTGTTGCCGGACATATTGGCGCGGGAGAAAAAATTGAAACGGCAGCAATTCGAGAAGTTAAAGAAGAAATTGGCTTGTCTATTTTAGCCGAAAATCTTGTGAAAATTGGATTGAGAAAAGATGAAATCGTACATCCAAACGGAATTTTAGACAACGAATTTAAACATCTTTTTTTATGTAAATTAGACAAAACAATATCTGAATTAACTAGGCAACCTGAGGAAGTAGATGATTTACAGCTGTTTGATATTGCTATTTTAAAAAAAAGCGAAAAACACGGCAGCTTTATGGTACCAAATTTCAATAATTATTATGATTTTATTTTTGACCAGATTCATCAAAAAACACTAAAACTTTAAAGCACGTTTCCTTGACTCATAGCGGCAGTATCTTTTCTTGTGCCATATAACATTCCTAAAAGCATTCCAACACCTATTCCTATAGACAATCCAATTCCTGTTCCTACTAAAGGATTTACCACAACTCCAATTGTCATACCTATTCCCGACCCCAAACACATTCCGAAAACCATTCCTATTTCCGTATAATATCTTTCAGAAGTAAAAGAAAATTCGTTTTTCAGAAATCCTTTAAAAGTAGAGAGTCTTTGTTTATAGTACTTTTTGTTATTTTTTGTGGTTGTATTTAAATGCAATGAAGAAAGTTTTTCATGTATTAATAGAAGCTGATCTGGAGTTAAATCTTTCTTTTCTAAAGAAGATAAGGTTCGGATAAAACAAGCGTACACTTTTTTTTCAGATTTTTTATTTGTTTGAGACGAAAAAGTATTTAATAATTTTAAAGTCTGGCTAATATCCATATGCATTTTATTTCTTAGGTATTAGAAAATGATTATTGTGCCTCAAATTTCTAAAATTTCGAGGCAAGCTTAATAGTATCCATAAAAACCTCGTATAAAGCAAGTTGTTTTCTTTATTTCCAACTATAGAAAGGGCAAGGTACGCTTTCCGTTTGGTTGCCAAGACTTCCTCAAAGTATTTAATATCAAAAGCTCCCTAAACAACCCAGGTTTAGAAAGCTAAAAACAGTCCTTCTTGTGACCTATAATAATGAGGAGATTGCTAATTATGTTCTCAGTTTTTTAAAAAAATGACCTGTTTTTTATAAGACCCGTGAACGCCTTTTTTTAATTCGAAGTGAAAAGATTCAATTCCGTAACCAACGCTTTATATTGACTATGCAAACTACCCAATAAATATAGAAACCTTTAGCGCCTGATCTTTAGTTAATTTTCACGAACAACGGCTACAAAAATATTTATAACGCAAAAAAAAATCGTACTTGAATAAAAATTCAAATACGATTCTTTACACAATTTTTTTTCTTAGTTTTTTACTGTAATTTTTTTAGTAGTAATTGAGCCACTAGTTCTGAAGAAGCAGGGTTTTGTCCAGTAATTAATAAGCCATCTTCCACTGCGTAGGGAGTCCAATCTGCTTTTTTAGTGTAAATTCCACCCTTAGTTTTTAGCATGTCTTCAACCAAAAAAGGAACTACCGAGGTTAGTTGCACAGCCTCTTCTTCTCCATTGGTAAATCCTGTTACGTTTTTCCCTTTCACTAAAGAGGTACCATCTGCATTTTTTGTGTGCTTAAAAATAGCTGGAGCGTGACAAACAGCCGCCACAGGTTTATTATGATTATAAAAAGATTCAATTAAAGCAATAGAATTCTTGTCTTCCGCTAAATCCCATAACGGTCCGTGACCTCCAGGATAAAAAACAGCATCATACTCTGCTTGATTAACCAATTCTAATTTTATTGTTTTAGACAATGCTTTTTGCGTTTCTTTGTCTGCATCAAATCTTACTGTTGATGCCGTTTGAAAATCTGGAGAGGCACTTTTTGGGTCAATAGGAGGTTGTCCTCCTTTTGGAGATGCCAAAGTTATCTGCACTCCATTGTCTGTTAATAGATAATACGGTGTTGCAAATTCTTCAATCCAAAACCCTGTTTTTTCACCTGTATTCCCCAAATCTTCATGACTTGTTAGTACAAATAGCACGTTTTTTACTGCTGCTTTTTTTTCTGTATTTAACGATTCTTTTTGTCCATTCGTTTTTGTTTCTTTTGTGCTATTTCCACAAGATGAAATCAAAACGAGTGTCATTATCATTGCTGTTATTCTATACATTTAGATCTATTTAGTATTCGTTTGCAAAACTAACACAAAAAGAAGGCATAAAAAATGATGTATGGTAATAAACCAATTCATTTCTAATTTAGTATAAACTTTTTGTGCTACTTCCTTTATAGAAATCCATATGCTAATATTTATACTTTACAAACACCAATAGCGCATAATTGGTTCAATTGCAAAATTAGGTCAGTACGCTATATACGATCTGATTTTTGGCAAGATGCTTATCTATTTTCACTATAATCGAATTGATTTTCTTCCAATGCCGCCATAATTTCAATCCCATTGGTATATTTAGATAATTCATTGATATCACAAATCAACCCCATAATAAGTTTAGAAAAATAAATAAAATTATTGGGTAAATTCATTTCTAAGGCCGTGATAGCGCCACCAATTAATCGTTGTATTTTTTCTGTTTTTTCCTTTTTTCCTTTTTCTATTAGAAAACTGCTATTGATGCGCTTATCTTTCTGAGTTAAGATAAAATGAATTGCATAATCATTTGAACTTCTACTCGCAATGCAAAAAACAGCCTCGCAATCAAATTGTTGTTTTATATTTAATAATGTAAACCCTTTTGGTCGCATCACACGAAACTCATCCCCATTTAAATGTTTTCCTACATACGATATTTTAAAAAAATCTTCTTCAAGAAGTGTAAGCACAGTGCACAATATCTCTTTATTGTTTTTTTTAATTGTCAAATTCGTGTTCGATATTGCGATCTCACAGTTGTTGAATTTTAACACTTTTTCACTATCGATAGAGCTTAAGGGTATATTTTTGTCAAATATTAATGATTTATACATCCTAATTAAATTACGTTTCTGTTTAGGAAACAAACGATTGTTTGCACACCGTATTTTTGAGTTTTTTACAATTTAAATTCGACCAAACATGTTCATAACGCCCTTTACCATTATTAAATGGCCAAAGCTAAAGTATGTTTTAACTATTTTTCTAAAGCCCTGAACTTTTTCCCCATAAAAAAATTCATTCCTTTTACTCGTATACTCTTTATACTACTTTTAGTCATTGTATAAAAATACGAGACTTATCTAGGTTATATTTTTCCAATGATAAGATACTTCACTAAATGTAACATTTATATTGATTATTTCTTATTATTTTTCTCTTATCATGCTTTTAAAATTTAATCATCATCTAAGTTCTGAACTTTAAAGATACTTTATTCATTACTGATTATCTATTTTTTAGTGTTTTTTATTTAACTCACACCACCGAGCTATCTCATTCAAATTGTTTCATTTATTATTTAAAAGTCCATGTATTAAGAAATTAAATTTCCCTTCCAAATCATTTTTTAATTTGTCATAAATTAAATAGAAGCCAAGTAAAGACAGCAATGTTTAAAGTAAAAATAAACATCTAATAATAGCATATTTAATTTTAGCAGAAACCATTCCCGAAAAAGGTAAAAAAATATAGCTAAATTTTTGCACAAAAAGGCTCTCTATAAGGGAACTAACTAGTTAAAATAATTAATTATTTATCCTAGTAGTTTGCCGTCTTACTTCTTTTCATGGGTGCCATTGGTTAGAAATATTTTGAGCGCTCTATTTATGGCGTAAATCTAATTTCATTTATGTAATTTTGCCAAATGATAAAAGAGCTGCAACTTCGTGTAAATTTAATTGAAGAAAAAAAGGAAGGAATATTACGTTATAAGGCTTCCAAACAGCTAAACATTGATTCAAGTGAAATTTCTGATATAAAAATTATACGAAAGTCTATTGATGCTCGTAAAAAAGACATCATTTTTAATTATAAAGTTGCCGTATATCTCAACGAGCAAATCCCTACTAATTCTGACTATTTTTTTGATTATAAAGATGTCTCAAAAGCAGAAGAGATTCATATTATTGGCTTTGGTCCTGCAGGAATGTACGCTGCTTTGCGATGTATCGAACTTGGATTTAAGCCTATTGTGTTAGAACGAGGAAAAAAGGTACAAGAAAGAAGAAGAGATATTAAAGCCATAAATCAAGATCACATTGTAAATCAAGATTCCAACTATTGTTTTGGAGAAGGAGGAGCAGGAACCTATTCGGATGGTAAATTATACACTAGAAGTTTAAAGCGCGGAGATGTAAGAAGAATTTTTGAAAATTTAGTCTTTCATGGAGCTACTGAGCAAATTTTAGTGGATGCACATCCCCATATTGGGACCAATAAATTGCCGAAAATCATTGAAAACATTAGAGAGAATATTCTAAAGTTTGGGGGCGAAATTCACTTTGAAACACGTGTAACCGATTTTATTATTAAAAACAAGAAACTACAAGCCATTCACCTACAAAACGGCCAAGAAATGACTGTGAATTCTGTTATTTTAGCAACAGGCCATTCCGCCAGAGATATTTATGAGTTATTGCACAGCAAAAACATCGCGCTAAAAGCAAAATCTTTTGCCATGGGAGTTCGTGTGGAGCATCCCCAAGAAATAATTGACCAAATCCAATATCATTGCTCCGGGATACGAGATGAAATTTTACCGGCAGCAGCCTATAGCTTGGTGCAACAAGTTAACAATCGGGGGGTATACTCATTTTGTATGTGCCCTGGAGGATTTATTGTACCCGCGGCAACTGAAAGTGGCGAAGTTGTGGTCAACGGAATGTCTCCAAGTAGAAGAAATAACAAGTTTGCAAATTCTGGAATTGTGGTGGAATTAGATATTGATAAAGATTTTGCTAAATATGAACAGTTTGGTGCGTTGAAAGGGTTAGAATTTCAAAAAGATTTAGAAAAAATCGCATTTTTTGCGGGAGGAAGAACACAAACGGCCCCAGCACAACGATTGGTAGACTTTGTAGATGGAAAATTATCTACCGATTTAAATGATACTTCTTATCAACCTGGGTTAAAATCGGCACCTCTACATTCACTATTACCAAAAATAATTGGAAGTAGATTGCGAAAAGGGTTTGCATCTTTTGGTCAAAAAATGCATGGTTATTACACCAATGAAGCCAATATTGTTGGAGTAGAATCAAGAACCTCATCGCCAGTAAACATTCCAAGAACAGATCATTTAGAACACCCCGAAATCGAAGGTTTATTCCCTTGTGGTGAAGGTGGTGGTTATGCTGGCGGAATTGTGTCTGCTGCCATGGATGGCGAACGCTGTGCAGAAGCAGCTGTTAAAAAACGATAAACACGAATGGATAGATGCAACAGCGAAAGAATTCATTACTAAATCTATTCTAAAGCGACAAGGAAAGAAAATGATCGCAAAATATTATCAACAGGTAAAGATTATAATTTAACTCACTCGTTATCCTGCATACAATGGCTAAAAAAGGAAAAGCAAAGAATACTGCTAACAAAGCAAAACATACCAGGTTAATGGACCAAAAAATAAACAAAGTGAAACTAGAAAAGATAAAAACAAAAGAACGTTTAAAGGCTATTATTCAAAAGGCCAACGAAACAGCTAAAAACCAATAATCTCTCTTTTTTATCTATTTTTGCCATTTGCAGCGCTGCGCCTCCTTTTACTGTTCCTTTATTTTCAAACAACCAATAGCTTTTAGCACCTAGATTTTTCACACTACAAAAGATCCACAATTATACGCGAGTTCCCTCTAACTAAACACCCCTCGGATGGATTAAAAAACCTTCAATTAAAAAGTTTTCTGCAGGAACAGAATACGCCATATAAGTTTTATCAATTAAAATATAACGTATAAAAACCTCTATATTTTTTTATTAAGTTTTAGATTGTTAACTTTAAAGCACATAATTAATAAAAACAACAACCATGGAAAACATCAACCCTCCTGGAAGCCGTAATATGGCTAAATCTAAGGACTTGAATGAATCAAATACGAGTAAATGCCCTTTTTCAAGTGGTCCCATGAAAAAAAGTGCAGGTGGCGGAACTTCTAATAAAGATTGGTGGCCTACTATGCTAAACCTAAATATTCTCCGTCAACATTCTTCACTTTCTAACCCAATGAATGCTGACTTTAAGTATCCCGAAGAATTTAATAAACTAGATTTAAAAGCAGTAAAACAAGATCTTTTTGAGTTAATGACTAATTCTCAAGATTGGTGGCCTGCAGATTATGGCCATTATGGTCCTTTTTTCATTAGAATGGCATGGCACAGTGCAGGGACCTATCGAATTTCAGATGGCCGTGGAGGCTCTGCTTCGGGTAATCAACGTTTCGCCCCTCTAAATAGCTGGCCAGACAACGGAAATCTTGATAAAGCTCGCTTGTTATTATGGCCCATTAAACAAAAGTATGGTAAGAAGATCTCTTGGGCCGATTTAATAATATTGGCTGGTAACTGCGCCATTGAATCTATGGGATTGCCCACTTTTGGTTTCGCAGGAGGACGTGAAGATATTTGGCAATCAGAAGAAGATATCTATTGGGGAGCAGAAACAGAATGGTTAGGCGATAAACGTTACACCGGAGATAGAGAATTAGAAAATCCTTTAGGCGCAGTTCAAATGGGCTTAATTTATGTAAACCCCGAGGGGCCCAATGGCCAGCCAGATCCATTAAAGTCGGCTATAGACATTCGCGAAACGTTTGCTCGTATGGCGATGAATGATGTTGAAACGGTAGCACTTGTTGCTGGTGGGCACACCTTTGGAAAAGCTCATGGAGCTGCAGATCCAGATAAATATGTGGGCAGAGAACCTGCAGGCGCTGGTATAGAAGAACAGAGCAAAGGCTGGAAAAATTCATTTAAGACAGGGGTTGGTGATCATACTATTACAAGTGGTTTAGAAGGTGCTTGGACCCCTAACCCAACGCAATGGGATCATGCCTATTTTGAAGTGCTTCTGGGCTATGAATGGGAATTAACAAAAAGTCCTGCAGGCGCACAGCAATGGAAGCCAACCGAAGCTTCTAAGGCTAAAAAGGCCCCTAGGGCTGGTGATGCGACAAAGACACAGGTATTAATGATGTCTACCGCAGATATGGCACTAAAAATGGACCCTATCTATGCGAAAATTTCTAAATATTTCCATGAAAATCCATCGGAGTTAGCAGATGCTTTTACGCGTGCTTGGTTTAAATTAACACATCGAGATATGGGACCCGCTCAACGTTATTTGGGGTCAGAAGTTCCTAAAGAAGAATTAATTTGGCAAGACCCAATTCCCTCTGTAAATTATGATTTAATAAATGATCAAGACATCAAGGAGTTAAAAAATATGATAGCCGATACGCAATTATCTATCTCTCAATTAGTAGCTACTGCTTGGGCTTCCGCTTCTACGTTTAGAGGTTCTGACCTGCGTGGTGGAGCAAATGGTGGTCGTATTAGATTGGCTCCTCAAAAAGATTGGGAAGCTAATAATCCTACCCAATTAGCAAAAGTACTAGAGGTTCTAGAGGGCGTCCAAAAGAAATTCAACGATACTCAAACTGGCAACAAACAAGTTTCTATGGCAGATTTAATTGTTTTAGGAGGTAGTGTTGGTATTGAAAAAGCAGCCAAAAATGCGGGTCAAAACATCGTAGTTCCATTTACAGCAGGAAGAACCGATGCATCTCTCAAGCAAACCGATATAGATTCTTTTGCCGCTTTAGAGCCTAGAGCCGATGGTTTTAGAAATTATTTTAATATTAAACACACCGCTTCTGCAGAAGAAATGCTTCTAGACAGAGCACAGTTACTTACACTTACTGCTCCAGAAATGACAGTTCTTATTGGTGGTTTAAGAGTTCTTAACACCAATTACGATCACTCAAAGCATGGCGTTTTCACCAAACAAGAAGGTGCATTAACTAATGATTTTTTTGTGAATCTATTAGATTTGAGTACTACTTGGAAAGCAACTTCTAAGAGTGATACTTTGTTTGAAGGAAGCAATAGAGGAACAGGAGAATTGCTGTGGACGGGAACTCGTGTTGATTTAATACTTGGATCTAATTCTGAACTAAGAGCACTAGCAGAAGTCTATGCATTCATGGATTCTAAAGACAAATTCGTTAATGATTTTGTTGCTGCTTGGACAAAAGTGATGCAGCTAGATCGTTTTGATTTAGTCTAATTTCCTTAACAATTAGGCAATAAAAAACCACTTCAATTGAAGTGGTTTTTTATTGTATTTATTTTCTTTTTTTATTTATCAATAGAACCTAATACTCGTTTCATAAAACTATTTAAAGCTTCTTTTTGAGGAGTCCCTTCTTTGATCATTTTATTTACTTCAATCGCTCCGTACATATTGGAAATAAGCTCACCAATCAAGTCTAGCTCTTCATCTTTAAGAGAAGGAATTTCTGTTAAAGATTCTAATGTTTCAATTGTTTCCAACACATAATCTTGATCGTTTTCTTCGATAAAATTGGTAAGGTGTTTTATAACTGGCAATTTCATGTGTCTCTCTTATTTATGGATTAATGTAGTTTCGATAAGGAATCCTTCTTGAGTATTAAAACTCATTATAGCCTTTTATCATTATATAATTTCTGCTACTAAATCTTTAAAAACATCGAACTTGTTGGTTTGCGTTTGATTCTTTTTTTCTCCATTTACAAAAGTTGCAAAAGTGGGCAAATTACTTACATCTGCTAATTTTCTACTTTCTGGAAATTTTTCTGCATCCACGATGACAAACTTAACTGTCGCTATTTCTGTAGCTAGTTTTTTGAATTTTGGCTTCATAATTCTGCAATTACCACACCAAGTTGCAGAATACTGTACAACCACTTTATCATTTGCTGAAATTATTTCCTGTAAATTATCTTGGTTTAATTCTTCTACCATTTTATGAATTTTTTTTTTAAAAAAGTCTGAAGATTATAGAAACCTCCAGACTTTTTTTTGATATTCTATTAGTTTAATTGAGTTGAAAGATATTCTGCAGTTCCTTTCGCATTGGCTTTCATTGCGGTCTTTCCTTCTTCCCAGTTTGCAGGACAAACTTCACCATTGGTTTGAACATGAGAATAAGCATCCACTAAACGCAAAAATTCATTTACATTTCTACCCAATGGCATATGGTTTACTCCTTCATGAAATACCGTTCCCTCTTCGTCTAAAAGGTAAGTAGCTCTATATGTTACATTATCACCATCAACAGTTACACACTCTGTTTCTTCGTTGTATTGTTCATTGGTAATATCTAGAATCCCTAAAGCGGAAGCTAAATTTCTGTTTGAATCTGCTAAAATTGGATAGGTAACCCCCTCAATGCCGCCATTATCCTTTGCGGTACTTAACCAGGCAAAATGCACCTCTGCAGTATCACAAGAAGCACCTATTACCATGGTATTTCTTTTTTCAAATTCTCCTAAAGCTGCTTGAAAAGCATGTAATTCTGTAGGGCAAACAAATGTAAAATCTTTTGGATACCAAAATAACAACACTTTTTTGTTGTTTTTTTTAGCTTCCTCCAAAACATTTAACTTAAAGGTATCTCCCATTTCATTCATTGCATTCACTTCTAAATTTGGAAATTTTTTACCAACTAATGTTGCCATATTTTATTTATTTTTAAAATTATTAATTTATTTCTCAAGTGGTAAATATACCTTACAAAGCACGGTTGAAAACAAAAAAGTCAATGCTAACTTTTGATGTTTGCATCAACTTTTCTTATAGTTTATAGTTCAAAAAAAAGAGAACCCCTATTTACTTGCAAAAAGAATAACATCCTTTTTAGAAACTTCTTTTTCTCCCAAAATAATAAGGCGTTCAACTACATTTCTTAACTCTCGAATATTTCCAGTCCAATTGTATTCTTGCAATAATTTTATGGCATCTGATGAAAATATTTTTTTAGGACCTCCCTGCTCCTCTGCTGTTTTTTGTGCAAAGAAATCAACTAACAACGGAATATCTTCTCTTCGCTCGTTTAAAGGGGGCACTTTTATTAAGATAACGGCCAACCTATGGTATAGGTCTTCTCTAAATCTACCTTCGGCTATTTCTTTAGTCAGATTTTTATTTGTTGCGGCAACCACTCTAACGTTTACGTTAATATCTTTATCGCCCCCAACTCTCGAGACTTTATTTTCCTGCAAAGCTCTTAATACTTTTGCTTGCGCAGATAAACTCATATCGCCAATTTCATCTAGAAAAATAGTTCCATTATTTGCTGCTTCAAACTTTCCGGCTCTATCTTTATTCGCTCCGGTAAAACTACCCTTTACATGACCAAATAATTCACTTTCAATTAACTCAGACGGAATGGCTGCACAATTCACCTCTACCATTGGATATTTTGCCCTATTAGATTTTTCGTGGAGCCAATGCGCAACCAATTCTTTTCCTGTTCCGTTGGGTCCAGTAATTAAAACACGAGCATCTGTGAAACCCACTTTTTCTATGATTTCTTTGATATAAGAAATGGCCCTACTTTCTCCTATCATTTCGAAGTTTTTACTTACTTTTTTCTTTAATCGTTTATTCTCCACTAGCAACTCCTTCCTATCGAGGGCATTTCTAACCGTATTTAATAATCGATTTAAATCTGGTGGTTTAGAAATATAATCGAAAGCCCCTAAATGCATGGTATTTACAGCAGTATCTAAATCACCATGGCCAGAAATCATCACCATAGGAATTTCTGGTTTTATTTTTTTTACTTTTTGAAGCACTTCCACCCCATCCATTTTTGGCATTTTTATATCGCATAAAACCAAGTCATAATCGTTGTTCATGATCATTTCCAATCCTTGTAAACCATCTTCAGCTTCTTCTACTTCGTAGTTTTCATTTTCTTCGGAAATAATTTTCTTAAGGACTCTTCTTATGGCTGATTCATCTTCTATGATTAAAATTTTTGACATCGTACACTATAAATTTTACTTCGGTTCTTACCTAAAAAGTACTTAAGCGCTTTCACTTAAACACGATTGCTCTTTTGCTGGTTTTTAAAATCTATTACAGACCTATAAACACTCTTCTATTTTAAAGATTGTAGACAAAAAAGGAATGGAATTTAAAATTTATTATTCCTTTCCATTAATCTATACTATATTTTTTACATTTATTTTTTCATAGGGATTTCATTAAAAACATGAACATCTCTTTGCGGAAACGGAATTGTAATATTATGCTCTCTAAACATTCTATCCACTTCAAAGCGAATATCACTTTGCGCAAAACGCGCTTCAAAACTATTATTAAGTGTAAAAACAATTCTAAAATTTAACGAACTGTCTCCAAAATCGGTAAACAACACTACTGGTTTTGGGTATGTTAGAATAATTTCATTTGCCTTTGCGGCCTCTAATAATATTTTTCTAACCAACTGAACATCACTCCCGTACGCCACTCCCACATCTACAGTCTCACGAGTTTCCGTTCCGTTTTCGGTCCAATTAAATAAGATGTTTGTTAAGTATAAATGGTTTGGAATGACCAAGACTTTATTATCTATGGTAACTGCTCTAGTGGTTCGTAATCGGATATCTAACACCCTCCCTACTTTTCCTTCTAGCTCAATAATATCTCCCACATGAACAGACTGGTCTATTAAAATAAAAATACCAGAAATAATGTCTTGAAATAGGGTTTGTAATGCCAAACCAACGCCTATTAAAACGGCAGCAGATGCGGCAAAAACGGCGGTAACATTCACTCCAGAAGAGTTTAACATCACCAAGAAAATAATAACATATACAAGCCATTGTAAATAACTAAAAACAGCACCGAACTTTCTCTTGTCGTTCTCGGGCAACTTTCTAGTTAAAAATTTCCGAACCAGTTTAAGTGCAATTGAGGTTATAATTAAAGCGATTAAAACAAACAAGAGTCCTTTTACAGAGATGCTAATTTCATCGGTAAACGTAAAAGTATAATCGAGTAAATTTTTTGTTTCTTCTAAAACTGCATCTTTTATTTCTATAATTGCTTCCTGCATTTCTTTAATATTTTAACCATTTATAAAGGTCTTTATATGTTGGTTTTTTACCATACATCAAAATGCCAACTCGGTAAATTTTTGATGCAAACCAAACCATAAACACAAAGGTAATTAATAATAAGATCATAGAAATTGTCAATTCTTGCCAAGAAACACCAAAGGGAACCCGCATTAACATAACAATGGGTGAGGTTAAGGGAATCATAGAAAAAATAGTGGCAATAGGTCCATGAGGATCATTAATAACCGTTGCAAAACCAACATAAACCCCTAAAATTAAAGGTAGCACCACAGGAAACATAAATTGTTGTGTATCTGTTTCGTTATCAACCGCTGCTCCAATGGCAGCAAAAAACGAACTGTATAGCATAAAACCTCCTAAAAAATAAAAGAGAAATAATATCAATAATTTTAATAAGGGTAAGCGTAAAACTTCTTGAATAATCATTTCCAATTTCCCGATACCTGCTGCTTGTTTGATTGCTTCTAATTGTTCTGGACTCGAATTAGATGGAGATAGTTTAGACATCTCTACTCCAAAAACCGATGAGGCGATGGTTACTAGGACAAAGACTAAAACTCCCCAAATAAAGAATTGTAGTAGACCAGCCAACGCGTTTCCAATGATTTTTCCCAACATGAGTTGAAATGGTTTTACAGAAGACACAATAATTTCGATAATTCTACTTGTTTTTTCTTCAATGACACTTCGCATCACAGAAGTTCCATAAATAATGACAAACATCATCAATAAATAGCCCGCAATAGCGCCAACGCCAATTTTTAATCCGTTGATGAGTTTTGAAGATTGTTCTCCAGAGAAATTAAACATTTTTATATCTGCAGCTAATTTTGATGCTTTTATTTTTGCAATATCTATTTCAAAATCTTGTAATTTCAAATTGCGCAGTCTGGTTTCTATGGTTCTTTCTAAATCATTCATAACAGACATTCCTGGTGTTTCTTTAGAATAGAACTCAATAGAATTTGCTAAAACCTCTAAACTATCTTGTTGTGGAATAAATAAAACGCCATAATAATCTCCTTCTTCCACTTTTTTCTTCGTTTCATCAAGTCCCAAAGCGGTATAATCGGAATATTGAACTGTTTTTGAATCCTTAAATTGTTTCGTAAAAAATTCAGAATTGTCTATATAAACAATTTTTTTAACGTCTTCATCGTTCTTTTCCATCAGAAAAAAGACCAAAGCTCCCATTCCAACCATTAATAAAGGACTTAAAAAAGTCATAATCAAAAAGGATTTATTCAGCACTTTTGCAAGAAATTCTCTTCGAATAATTAATTGTAATTTACTCATCTTCTTAACTGTTTTTATTTACTGCCTGAATAAAAATATCATTTGCACTAGGAATCAATTCTTTATAATACCTTACAATGCCTTTTTGGGCTAAAAAGGATAATAAATCATTTGGATTTCTCTCTTTTTGTAACTGTACATTTAATTTTAACCCATTCGTTAAAAGCTCAAAATCTCCTTTAGTTACGGTATAAAGATCTTTCAATTGATTTTCCACCACTTCTGGATAGTCTGTTTCTAAGCCCACTTGAAATGTATTGGTGCTAAAATTTTTTTTAATTTCACTTAATTTACCTTCTAAAATTAAGTTTGATTTATCTATAAGCGCAATATTATCGCACATTTCTTCTACCGATTCCATTCTGTGTGTAGAGAAAACAATCGTCGCTCCTTGATCTCGTAATTGTAAAATTTCTTTAGCAATAAGTTGCGCATTAATAGGATCGAAACCAGAAAAGGGCTCATCAAAAATTAATAATTTTGGTTGATGTAAAACGGTTACAATAAACTGAACTTTTTGAGCCATTCCTTTAGAGAGTTCTTCAATTTTCTTATTCCACCAAGCCATAATATCAAACTTTTCAAACCAATACAGGAGACGTTTTTTAGCTTCAGACTTGCTTAGGCCTTTTAATTGCGCAAGATATAAAACTTGCTCTCCCACTTTCATCGATTTATACAAACCGCGTTCTTCTGGCAAATAACCAATTTGTGCAATATGTTTTGCTTGTAGTTTTTCACCGTCTAAAATAATTTCACCCGAATCTGGCAGAATAATTTGATTAATAATACGAATCAAAGAAGTTTTTCCGGCACCGTTCGGACCTAACAAGCCAAAAACACTTCCCTTAGGTATCTGTAAAGTCACTTTATTTAACGCGGTAAACTCACCGAATTTTTTTACCACATTATTAATTTCTACTAAATTTTCCATCGTTAAATTCCATAATTATTTATATTAAACCGAGTAAAACAAACATACTCCTTTTACAGGGATTAAACGATAGTCTTTATAAACTGTTTAACTTTCAAGGTGTCAAGTTGTCTATTTCAAAATCACATCTATTTGAATCCTGCTATCATTAATATTTTTTTTCGTTGCAAAAAAAACAAATATTTTACAATAAAGGTATCATTTATAGCGGTAATAACTTTTCTTTATATACTATTTATTCCTTAATAAAAAGTAGAGAGGCCATTTAGCCATGACTTTTTTAAATTAAAAAAAAATATTCTTAAAAATAAAAAATATATGTGATAATTTAGACGCCTATAAACACTCATTTTTGTTTATCATATGGAACGACTAATTATGAACAAAATAAACTTACACGCATTTGTAATTCCAGTGTATAAAGAATCTCCTTATTTAGAAGACTGTATCATTAGTTTAAAGAGTCAAACAACTCAAAGTAATCTCATAATAACAACATCAACGCCAACAGAGCAAACAAAAAAAATAGCAAAAAAATATGATATTCCCTATCATATTTATAATGGAAATAGACAAGGAATTGCCAATGATTGGAATTTTTCACTTTCCAAAACCACCGCACAATACACCACAATAGCGCATCAAGATGATATTTATGAACCTCAATTTGTAGAAAATACATTAAAAAAGGCAACCCAAAAGGAGCGGCAAAACTTACTTATTTTTACAGACTATTATGATCTAGTAAATGGCAGCGTAAGAAAAAAATCTCTAAATAGTTTTGTAAAAAAGATCTTGTTACTTCCTTTTTTAATTAAATCATCACACAAAAATAAGTGGATTAAGAAATCTATTTTGCTTTTTGGAGATCCCATATGTTGTCCTTCAGTAACTTTTTGCAAGGAAAATCTTGAAAAGTTTATTTTTTCTACTAATTTTAAGTGTGCCTTAGATTGGGTTGCCTGGTTAGACTTGGCCTCTATGGAAGGAGGGTTTGTTTTTATAAATAAAAAACTAGTAAAACACCGAATACATGTGGCGTCCGAGACTACTTCAATGTTACAATCTGGAGAGAGAAAACAAGAGGAGTTGATTATTTTTAAAAAAATTTGGGGGCTGAAAATTGGGGGATTTATTTCTTGGATGTATTCAATAGGCCACAAAGACAACTTCGTTTAATGTTTTGTACCTATGCAAATAAATTCATTATGCCTGAAAATTTTTCCAAAAGCTCTTGGAAAAGGAAATGAATAGGTCTTGGCGACACTAAGATTTAGTTGTTTAAACACCTCTTTTATCTTCATAAAATCGATAAATTCTATATGTGTGCTATCCGATCTATAACCTGCTTCCTGCGGTGTTATAATGACAATTTTCCCTTTAGCCTTTAAAAATGGAATATATGCACGCAATAAATCAACCGCCTCATCTTTACTCATATGTTCAGCAACATGAGCTAATAAAATGGAATCGAATAGTTCCATTTTATGATACTTAGAGGTTTTAAATTGTTCATTTGTAAAAGCAATTAGTCCTTTGTTTTTACAAAAAATTACCGAATTTTCGTTGTGATCAATTCCTACGCCATTTCCTTTCAAATGAGTTAAATTCCTACCAATACCGCATCCAAGATCGAGCGTAAAGCCCAATTCAAGTCTATTGATATTCCATCGATAAGGCCCTTGAACATCGATTATTTTTTTCCACCAGGCAAATTGCCTATTAATAAGTCTTGTGGTATATATTTTTTGGCTAGTGACATTCTTGTAGTTCATTTCGTTATATTTACTACCAAAAGCTAAATTACTTATTCCGAATAACAAAAGTTTAGAATTTTCAATAAAATAAATTTAAAATTGCTACTAATTATTGATTAAGTGCTATGAACCGGGAAAACAAGAATACAAGAACTACGATAAACTTAGACAAGGTTAATGGCCCTAAAAAGTATCAAAAACTCATTACGTATGTGGGATTATTTTTAATCTTTCTTTTTGCACTATTTCTTCGCTCTGAACATTTCTTTTCAAAATGGCAAAAAGCAATACCCTTAGTTCAATATAACGGAGAATATCAAATGGTTAATTTTGATAGCTATTATTACCTGCAAGCAGCGAAAGAAATAAAAAATGGCACTTATGATACTTTTGATGAAAGAAGGCATATTCCAAATGGCGTTGAACGTTCCTTTTTCCCTCCTTTATTATCAGCTCTCGCAGTAGGTATTAGCTATGTTACAACGCAAAAATTAGCAACCGTAGCCTTATTTATACCTGTTTTTTTAGGTCCCTTATTGGCCTTGGTCATTTTTCTCATTGCTCGTAGGTTTGATTTTAACAGGCTTGCATCACTAACCGCCGCTCTTTTTTCGATTATTTCCTTAACTTATGTAATAAGAACAAGTCTTGGTGTGTTTGATACTGATTGTTTAAATGTTACCTTTTTATTACTAAACAGCTATTTGTTTTTAAGTTTTACATTCATTGAAAACAAGAAACGTTATGTTTATTTAATTGCAGGTCTTATCTCTACATTCTTATATTATATTTGGTGGAATTCTGCTACTTCTGTAGTTATTTTTGCTTCTTTAGTTCCTTTATTTGTTGGACTTATCTTTTTTTACAAAACCCAAAAGCCCATTATTAAGTATGGTGTATTAGGTCTTTTGATTCTTTTAAGTGCTTTACTCTTATACGATCAAATAGAAGTCTATTCAAGAATACTTTTTGGTCAAGCCGATAATGTGTTTTTTTTGAATCAATCCATTGGAGAATTGGATTTCGTTAACCTCCATACATTTATAAAAGAAACCGTTGGAAACGATACTGTTTTTGTACTAATGATTGTAGGGTTGTTTTTTATTCTTTGGACACACAAATTAAAAACACTTTTCTTTGCTGTTCCCATCATACTTGCACTATTGCCTTTTTTTGCAGGAAATCGGTTTCTAATTTTTTCAGCGCCCATACTCGCTTTAGGTATGGGTGGTTTTGTTCAAATGTTATTTCATTATAAAAAACACCTAAAACCCGCTTTCACCTATGTAATTGTTCTATTTATATCCATCTTAGGTGTTTACAGTAATCATAAGCGTATTCTTTCTAAATTAGAAAAACCTCCTGCTGCCTATGACAATATAGCCTTACTGAATGCCTTAAAAAAATACAGTCCAGAAAATGCAAACATCTGGACCAATTGGGATATAGGATATCAAGTGAATTACTACTTAGACAAAAAAACGTATGCAGACGACGGATTTAGTGATGGTGAAATTTTTTATTATTTGTATTTTCCTATGTATGTAGATAATTTAGCCGTAGCCGCAAATTTTATGCGCTTTTATAGCGTGCAAGGCAAAAAAGGGATACACAAGCTCTACAAAGTTTTTTCGAACGAAGTGACTACATTTCTTTTTTTTAAAAATATCTTTCAACGATCTCCTCAGGAAGCAAAAAAATGGTTGCAAACTCTAGAACAGAAAAATCAATTACCAAAAGTTGACAGCTTAACCAACGCAGATCAATGGGTTTTGTTTTTATACCCAAAAAATGCCGAAGATATTTACCTGCTTTTACATGAAAAAATGTCACAAACGGCTTCTTGGTTTAAACAAGGGGGCTTAGATTTAAAAAGCAAAAAAGAGAAAGGCTTGCCGCTTTTTTTACAACTTAAAAACTTAAAAAAACAAGGAGATAAGATTAAAAATGATCAAATAGCGTTGAATACACGAACAGGTGAATCTGTTTATAATGGCGCTCAAAAAAATTATTTCCAATCTATTACTACATTTAAAAACCCTGATGTAGAAACCGTTACTTTTAATAAAAATAAAACAAAGACGAAAAACCGTTTTGTTTTTAATTGGATTCAAAACAATGGTTATGGCGCTATCATGTCTCAAGAAATGGCAAATACCACCTTTGTTAAACTTTATATGCAGCACGAAAAGTCTGTGCATTTTCAACCCGTTTTATTAAATACCCCAGAATATCAAATCTGGAAAATACCAGGAAATACTTATGAGATTGAATAAAATAATAACGGTTGTTATTCCCTGTTTCAAAGTTAGCAAACAACTACACGAAGTGTTGCTCACCGTTCCAAAATTTGTTGATCATATTATTGTTATTGACGGCGCCTGCCCCGAAAATTCGGGAAAAATAGCGGAAGAATTAAATCAAATAAAAACACAGGTTATTTATCATAAAAAAAATCAAGGAGTTGGTGCAGCTATGGTTAGTGGGTATAAAAAAGCCTTAGAATTAAATTCTGACATCATAGTGAAACTAGATGGTGATGGTCAAATGGACCCAAGCAAAATTAATTTGCTTGTAGACCCAATTATTAATCAATTAGCTGACTATACCAAGGGAAACAGGTTTTATGATTTTAAGGCACTCAAAACCATGCCTAAGATTCGATTATTTGGGAATAGTTTTCTGTCATTCTTAGTGAAATTTTCTAGTGGATATTGGAATATGATGGATCCCACAAATGGTTTTACAGCCATTGCCTCGGAAGCTTTAAAAAACGTTCAACTAGACAAACTCAGCAAGAGATTTTTCTTTGAAACCGATATGCTAATCCGTTTAAATATTTACGCTACGGTAGTTTTAGATGTACCCATAGCAGCTAGATATAAAGATGAAAAAAGCAATCTGAATGTCTTCAATGTAATTCTTAAATTTCCTTTCAAAATAATTAGAGGCTTACTGAACAGAATTTTTTTAAAGTATTATGTTTTTGACTTTAACATGGCCTCTATTTACCTGTTACTTTCAGCACCCCTACTTGTTTTCGGGCTTGGTTTTGGGCTGTATCGTTGGGTCATAGGATATTTACAAGCTGAAGAGAATAGCGCTGGAACCATTATGCTGGTTGCACTACCCATTATACTAGGAGTACAATTTGTACTTCAGGCAATTCAAATAGACATTCATAATATTCCCCAAAAAAACAACTCTTAACGTCTATATCCATTTCACATTAAAATTAGTATCTGCGTTTTACTAAACTACCTGTTACTAGTCTTTAGCTCTTACTTGCTGACTTTTAAAATAATTAGTTCTGAATTTCAAAAAAGGAGATTCTATAAAGCGGAAACTTAAATACCCCAATGGAATCATTAGTAAAAAACATACCAACGAAAAAAAGATTGCAATATATATATTTGATAAATCTACCAGGTAATTATCTATCAATTTTGCCATTTCGAAAACGAAAAAAAAATGAAAAAGATAAATTGAATATGAATATCTACCAGCACTCGCTATTACCCCTGAAACCCATGATTTAGAATACTTAAAAGAAGTGTCGTACCAAGAAATAATAAATCCATAAGCAATACCTTCTATTGTGGGTAAAATAATCCAAATAGGGCTATGAGAGGGGTATTCAGGGAAACCATAAAACCCTCCTTGAATCTCGAAATAATAGTATATCACAAAGAATAAAAGTAAAACAAAAAAGGCGCCAATATGTTGGTTTTTTATATAGGCACTATATTTAAAAGCGAGTATTCCAAGTAAAAATTGATCAATTCGTCCAATAATAGTCCAATATGAGAAATCTTGAATTTGCCCCAAAATAATGTAGAGTATTAATCTAAGTATGATGGCCATAGCGAGCAAAAGAACAAGTGAATGTTTCCATTTTCGATGAAGAAATAATAAAAATGGAAGTAAAAGATAAAAATGAAACTCAACAGTTATGGACCATCCCCCATTGGGAAGACTTGGAATTACTATCCCGGCTAAAATTAACTTTAAGTAATATACAAAGTCTTTCCCCTCTGCTATTTGAATAATCCCCGCTATACTAATTACGATAAACAAAAGAGGGAGTAAACGAATAAGACGATTCCAGATAAATTTTGAATAAATAATCTCTTTATTATCAAGTATTTTAGCAAAAAGATAGCCGCTTAATACCATAAATAAAGCCACACCTGTATGCCCCTCGGTTAGTATATTAAATGGGAAGATTACAGCACCCAATTTATGACCATCATGTATATGAATGAAATGCCATGTAAACACGATAAATGCAGCGAAACCTCGAATATGTTCAAGGCCTAAAAAATATTTTCCCGAAGATGATCTCATGTGAACACAAATATACTTCATATCGGAATCTACATTTCTCTTTTCGAATAAATAATTTCATCAAAATAGGTTAAAAATAAAAAAAGCATTCGCAAAACAAAATACTATGCGCGCATAACTTTTTATCAATTTATTATGCACGCATAATAAATTTTAGTATCTTTGGATTTATGGACAAGGATAAATCAATAGATCATCAATTAAGAGCTACTTGGCAGGCGGTTGCAAAATTGTACAATGAGCAAGCAGCGAAGCACGGCAGTACAATGGCAACAGCCTTTGTTTTGCTAAATATTGATTTTGAAAACGGAACCCCATCTACGTCTTTAGGCCCTTTAATGGGAATGGAACCCACCAGTCTTTCAAGAATTTTAAAAACTATGGAAGATCGTGGTGTGATTTCTAGAGAAAAAAATCCAGAAGACGGAAGAAGTGTACTTATTCGATTAACTGATTTTGGAAAGCAAATGAGAAAAGTATCTAAAAATTCTGTTTATCAGTTTAATAATAAAGTAAAAGAGTATTTAACCGAGGATGATCTTTCTACCTTTTTTAAAGTAACCTCAACAATTAATAAATTAATTGCCGACAAATTGATTTACGACGAAAACGAAATCGATATAAAAGCAGTGTAAAAACCAAACGACAAACTAATGACTAGAAGAATTAAAAAAGTAGCAATTATCGGTTCTGGAATTATGGGAAGCGGCATTGCCTGTCATTTTGCCAATATTGGCGTTGAAGTTCTTTTGTTAGATATTGTTCCAAAAGAATTAAACAACAAAGAAAAAGCAACAGGATTAACCTTAAAAGATAAAGTAGTTCGCAACCGTTTAGTAAACGAAGCTTTAGCAACTTCTTTAAAATCGAAACCCTCCCCTATTTATCATCAAAAATTTGCAAGCAGAATTACTACAGGTAATTTAGAAGACGATATTGCAAAGATTGCGGAGGTAGATTGGATTATGGAAGTGGTTGTAGAGCGATTAGACATTAAGAAAATCGTTTTTGAACAACTAGAAAAATATAGAACTCCAGGAACTTTAATTACGTCTAATACTTCTGGAATTCCAATTAAATTCATGAACGAAGGAAGAAGTGAAGATTTTCAAAAACATTTTGCAGTCACTCACTTTTTTAATCCACCTCGATATTTAAAATTGTTTGAAGTGGTTCCAGGACCAGACTGCAAGCAAGAAGTTACCGATTTCTTAATGATGTATGGCGATAAATTCTTAGGAAAAACAGCCGTTTTAGCCAAAGATACACCTGCTTTTATTGGCAACCGAATTGGAATCTTTGGTATTATGAGTTTATTCCATATTGTTAAAGAAATGGACTTAACAGTGGAGGAAGTAGACAAATTAACTGGGCCTGTGATTGGTCGGCCTAAATCGGCCACTTTTAGAACAATCGATGTTGTTGGCTTAGATACGTTGGTTCATACCGCAAATGGAGTAAAAGACAACTGCCCAAATGATGAAGCAAGAGAACAATTTGTAATTCCTGATTTTGTAAACCAAATGATGGAAAAAAAATGGTTAGGAAGCAAAACAGGGCAAGGATTTTATAAAAAAGAAGGAAGAGAAATTAAGGTTCTTGATTTAAATACGCTAGAATATAGAGAAAAGAAATCTGCTAGATTTGCCACCTTAGAATTAACAAAAACAATAGACAATGTTGCAGACCGCTTTAAAGTATTAGTTGCGGGAAAAGACAAGGCGGGTGAATTCTACAGAAAGAGTTTCGCCGCCATGTTTGCCTATGTTCAAAACAGAATTCCAGAAATTTCTGATGAGATTTTTAGAATTGATGATGGTTTACGAGCTGGATTTGGTTGGGAACATGGTCCTTTTCAAATTTGGGATGCTATTGGAGTAGAGAAAGGTATAGAAATGATGAAAGCGGAAGGCAAAGAGCCTGCAACTTGGGTAACAGAAATGTTAGCCAAAGGACAAACCTCTTTCTATTCAGTGAAAGAAGGAGCCACTTTTTATTATGATATTCCATCGAAATCTCAAGAAAAAAAACCAGGCCAAGATTCATTTATCATTTTAGACAATATTAGAAAATCAACCGAAGTATATAAAAATGCGGGTGTAGTTGTAGAAGATTTAGGCGATGGAATTTTAAACCTAGAATTTCGTTCTAAAATGAACACCATTGGAGGCGATGTTTTAGCTGGATTAAACAAGGCCATTGATCTTGCAGAAAAAGATTTCCAAGGCTTAATTATTGGGAATCAAGCACCCAACTTCTCTGTAGGTGCAAACATAGGAATGATTTTTATGCTTGCTGCAGAACAAGAATACGATGAGTTAAATATGGCCATCAAATACTTTCAAGACTCTATGATGCGTATGCGATATTCTTCCATTCCAACCATCTCTGCTCCTCACGGAATGGCTCTTGGTGGAGGTTGTGAAATTTCCTTACATGCAGATCAGGTAGTTGCAGCCGCAGAAACCTATATGGGCTTAGTAGAATTTGGTGTTGGTGTAATTCCAGGTGGAGGAGGTTCTAAAGAAATGGCTTTACGGGCTTCAGATCTATTCAAAAAAGGAGATGTAGAATTAAATGTTTTACAAGAAAACTTTTTAACTATTGGAATGGCAAAAGTGTCTACTTCTGCCTATGAAGCTTTTGATTTAGGGTTATTACAAAAAGGAAAAGACCTTGTAGTAGTTAATAAAGACCGTCAAATAGCTCAGGCTAAAAAACAAGCTTTACTGCTTGCAGAAGCGGGATATACCCAGCCTATCATGCGAAAAGATGTTCGAGTTTTAGGGAAACAAGCACTAGGAATGTTCTTAGTAGGAACCGATTCAATGGAAGACAGCAAGTATATTTCCGAGCACGATCATAAAATAGCCAATAAATTGGCCTATGTAATGGCTGGTGGAGATTTATCTGAACCTACTTTGGTCTCAGAGCAATATTTATTAGACCTTGAACGTGAAGCTTTCTTAAGTCTTTGTACAGAACGAAAAACACTAGAAAGAATTCAGCATATGTTAAAAACTGGGAAACCTTTACGCAACTAGGTACCCATTTAAATCTTCTTACTAGGAAGACCTTAAAAGTGTAAATGAAAATATTAATCAATAATTAAAAGACCCATAAAAAACCCCTTTCTATAAGAAAGGGGTAGGGATAGGCATATGAAAACAGCATATATAGTAAAAGCATACAGAACCGCAGTAGGGAAAGCTCCAAAAGGTGTTTTTAGGTTTAAAAGAACCGATGAATTAGCCGCAGAGACGATTAAATACATGATGGATGAATTGCCCAATTTTGATAAAAAAAGAATTGATGATGTTATTGTAGGAAATGCAATGCCAGAAGGTTCTCAAGGATTAAATATGGCACGTCTCATTTCTTTAATGGGATTGGATATTGTAGATGTACCTGGAGTTACTGTAAATCGTTTTTGTTCTTCTGGAGTAGAAACCATTGCAATGGCTACTGCAAAAATTCAATCTGGAATGGCAGACTGTATTATTGCAGGTGGTGCAGAAAGTATGAGCGCTGTTCCTATGACCGGTTATAAACCAGAATTAAATTACAACGTTGTAAAGTCTGGTCATGAAGATTATTATTGGGGAATGGGAAACACGGCAGAAGCAGTGGCAAAGCAATTCAATGTATCTCGTAAAGACCAAGATGAGTTTGCTTATAATTCTCATCTAAAAGCATTAAGAGCACAGGCAGAAAATCGTTTTCAAGATCAAATTGTTCCTATCAATGTTGAGCAAACCTATTTGGATGAAAACGGAAAGAAAGCAACAAAATCCTATACCGTAAACAAAGATGAAGGACCAAGAGCCGGCACCAGCCAAGAAGCGTTGGCAAAATTACGTGCGGTATTTGCGGCTGACGGAAGTGTTACCGCAGGAAATTCTTCTCAAATGAGCGATGGCGCCGCCTTTGTTTTAATAATGAGCGAAGACATGGTAAAAGAATTAAACATTGAACCCATTGCACGAATGGTGAATTATGCGGCTGCGGGTGTTGAACCAAGAATTATGGGGATTGGTCCGGTAGCAGCGATTCCAAAAGCATTAAAACAGGCGGGACTAAAACAAAGTGATATCGAGTTGATTGAATTAAATGAAGCTTTTGCCTCTCAATCACTAGCTGTGATGAGAGAGCTAAACTTAAATCAGGAAATCGTAAATGTAAATGGGGGTGCCATTGCATTAGGCCATCCGTTGGGCTGTACAGGTGCCAAATTATCGGTTCAATTGTTTGATGAAATGCGCAAGCGATCAATGTCGGGAAAATACGGTATGGTTACCATGTGTGTGGGAACAGGACAAGGCGCAGCCGGAATTTTCGAATTTCTTACTTAACTATAAAAAAGCTACCTACAATAGTAAAAATCTAAATTTAAAAAAAATGCAAGAAAAAATAAAAGATTTCGAAAGAATGGCTAGCAATTTTCAACATCGTGCTTATAAAAATATATTTTCTTAAATCTAAATAATAATGGAAACAATAAATAAAGACTTATTAAGAGGTGGGCAATTCTTAGTAAAAGAAACAACATATGAAGAAGTGTTTACTCCTGAAGATTTTTCTGAAGAGCAGACCATGATGAAAGAGGCCGTGATGGAATTTAATGATCGAGAAATTATTCCGCACAAAGCTAGATTTGAGGCTAAAGACTACGCATTAACAGAAGAAGTGATGAAAAAAGCAGGAGAATTAGGCTTTTTAGGTGTTGCTGTGCCCGAAGCCTATGGCGGATTGGGTATGGGATTTGTATCTACCATGTTAACCTGCGATTATATTTCAAGTGGCACCGGCTCTTTTAGCACTGCTTTTGGAGCACATACCGGAATTGGCACCCTGCCCATTACCTTATATGGAAATGAAGCCCAAAAACAAAAATACATTCCAAAATTGGCTTCTGGAGAATGGATGGGAGCTTATTGTTTAACAGAACCAGGAGCGGGTTCCGATGCCAACTCAGGAAAAACAACGGCAACTCTTTCTGAAGATGGAAAGACCTATAAGATTAACGGTCAAAAAATGTGGATTTCCAACGCGGGTTTCTGTAATTTAATGATTGTTTTTGCACGTATAGAAAATGATAAAAACATTACTGGTTTTATCGTAGAATATAACGCTGCAAATGCCAACGGAATTACTCTAGGCGAAGAGGAACACAAATTAGGTATTAGAGCCTCTTCTACCAGACAAGTGTTCTTTAGCGATTGTGTGGTTCCTGCAGAAAATATGTTATCTGTGCGTGGTGGTGGTTTTAAAATTGCTATGAACGCCTTAAATGTAGGACGTATTAAATTAGCCGCGGCTTGTTTAGATTCTCAAAGAAGAGTAATTACTCAAGCGGTGCAGTATGCAACCGCGCGTAAACAATTTAAAACGCCCATTGCAGATTTTGGTGCCATCAAAGCCAAACTAGCAGAAATGGCTACCAATGCCTATGTGGGTGAATCTGCAAGTTATAGGGCAGCAAAAAACATTGAAGACAGAATTGCTATGCGTGAAGCAGAGGGGAATTCTCATAGCGAAGCAGAATTAAAAGGAGTTGAAGAATATGCCATTGAATGTTCTATTTTAAAAGTGGCGGTTTCTGAAGATGTACAATCTTGTGCAGACGAAGGAATCCAAATTTTTGGAGGAATGGGCTTTTCGGAAGAAACACCTATGGAAGCTGCATGGAGAGACGCAAGAATTGCTCGTATTTATGAAGGAACCAACGAAATTAACAGAATGCTTTCTGTGGGAATGTTGATTAAAAAAGCAATGAAAGGGCATGTCGATTTATTAGGTCCGGCAACCGCTGTTGGAGAAGAGTTATTAGGAATTCCTTCTTTTGATATCCCCGACTTTTCTGAATTATTTGCAGAAGAAAAAGATTTAATAGTACGCTTAAAGAAAGTTTTTTTAATGGTTGCTGGCGCTGCAATACAAAAATATGGTCCAGATTTAGAAGAACACCAACAATTATTAATGGCAGCTTCTAATATTTTAATTGAAATATATATGGCAGAATCTGCTATTTTAAGAACAGAAAAGAACGTAAAACGCGCTGGAGAAGCTTCTCAAAAAGAGCAAATTTTCATGTCTAGATTGTACCTATACAACGCGGTAGATATTATTGCTAAAAACGGAAAAGAAGCCATTGTTTCTTTTGCTGAAGGCGATGAACAACGCATGTTATTAATGGGCCTAAAACGTTTTACAAAATATACAAATCACCCAAACGTGGTGCAATTAAGAAACAGCATTGCAGAAAAGTTAAAAGAAGAAAACTCCTATTGTTTCTAGGTATTTATTCTTCTAGTTCAAGATGCTAATTTGCATCTATAATTATTGAAAGTCCGTTGGTTCGCTAACGGACTTTTTTATATAAATTTATACCCTAAAATCCTAATCTCGAACTTAAAAGATAGGCCTCTTAGATTTAACCCTGCTTCCCGCCAGAAAAGGAAAACACTATCGTTATGAATCGGAATTTATAAAAATCTCTAATTCTATTTTGTTTATCTTCCCCAAAAAAACAAAACTCATGAAAATCAACCTTCTTGGATTCCTACTCTTTTCTATACTCATAATTAGTTGTAAACAATCAAAAGAAGCTCCTTTTGTGTTTAATAAAAAATCGTTGCTTGAGAATTTTAAAATTTTATCGAGCGATTCGTTAGAAGGAAGAGGTTTTTCTAAACCAGGAAACTACAAAGCCCAACAATATATTGCTGCTGAATTTAAGAAAATTGGACTGCAAACAATAAGCGATTCAAGTTTTATACAAGCTTTTCCCTACACTTTTTCCGGAATAAAAAAACAACGTTTATTTCCTGTTTTAAATGCTGGTTATGATTCTTTAAACCCAACAGATACTACCGTAATTGGTGGAAATGTTTTAGGCCAAATACAAGGTGAAATCAATAAAACGATCGTGATAACAGCGCATTTAGATCATTTAGGTATTAAAAACCAACAAATCTACAACGGAGCAGATGATAATGCTTCTGGAACTGCTGCTCTTTTTGCCATTGCCCAATATTTTAAAAAGAATAGGCCAAAACACCGTTTGATTTTTGCTGCGGTAGATGCTGAAGAAATTGGTTCTTTAGGTGCAGATTATTTCCTTAAAAACTATACAGACAAAGAAAACATTGTATTAAATATTAATATGGATATGATAGCGCAGAACGATTCTATGCAATTGTATGCCGCTGGACTGCACCATTACCCGCAGTTAATAACCCCCTTAGAAAACCTTAATTCGCCCATTAACTTGTTGTTTGGACATGATACCCCTGGTGATCAGATAAAGGAGGATTGGACCTTTTCTTCAGATCACCGAATTTTTCACGAAGAAAAAATTCCGTTTATCTATTTTGGTGTAGAAGATCATAAAGACTACCATAAACCTAGCGATACCTTTGAAAAGGTCAATCAACAATTCTATACCGCTGCGATAGAATTAATCATACAGGCCATTGATAATTATGATGCGTTCTTAGATAAGTAATAAATGTTAAAAAAAAAGGCCTAGCCTGTTAGTAGCGGCCTACACGTGGTTGGCAGAATTACCAAACAATCAAAACCCAATCTAAAAAATGAGGGGCTCGCTATATTACTTATTCATAACAACAAATAAAAATTTCTTCCACCTGGCATTGGCATGCATAATGTGTTGGCGAACAGCGTAAAAAATATTTTTTTATATACAAAAGGGTACCTATTTATTCAGTTATTAAGACTATTTTTGCACGCAATTTAAAATGAGCAGTTAATGAAGCGTATTAGCGAATACAAAAAACTATTTAAAGTAGAAGGTGCAATTAATTTAAAAGAATTAAAAACAACCTACAGAGGCCTAGTCAAAGAATGGCATCCAGATAAGTTTACAGACGAAACAAAAAAGGAAGAAGCAGGAGAAGTAAGTCAGAAAATTATCGATGGATATCATTTTCTTGTTAGTATTGCTCCAGAAACCAAAGCAGCCAATTTAGAAGACTACAAAAAGACCATTACCGAATTTCAAGTTTCGGACTGGAAACACAAAAGCATGTTACTAGAAGTTACTTTTACAGATGGTAATACCTACGAATTCTTTGGTGTTAATAAAATACTTTTTGGTAAGTTTATCAATGCGAAATCGATTAACAACTTTGGTAAAAGAAATATTTTTAATTCTTTTATCTATAGAAAATCAATGAAAGCTTCCGTAATGGCGTAAGCAATAAGATTGCTCTTTTATTGAAAGAACATATAAAAAAAAGAGATTGCTTTCGCAATCTCTTTTTTTTATTCAAAAATATCTTTTTAATTATTTCAAAGCACCTAAGTAACGCTCTGCATCTAAAGCCGCCATACAACCCGTTCCGGCTGCAGTCACTGCCTGTCTATATTCTTTATCTTGAATATCTCCCGCTGCAAAAACGCCAGGCATATTCGTCTTGGTTGTTTTTCCTTGGGTAATTAAATACCCCGTTTCATCCATTTCTAAAACACCTTTAAACAAATCTGAGTTTGGTGTATGTCCTATGGCAATAAAAACACCTGTTACCGAAATTTCAAATTTTTCTTTTGTAAGATTGTTTACCGCACGAACCCCTTCAACAACGTTGGTTCCGAGAACCTCATCGATTTCTGTATTGTACAGCACTTCTATATTTTCGGTTTTATCAACCCTGTGTTGCATGGCTTTTGAAGCACGCATAAAATCTTTACGCACTAAAATAGTTACTTTTTTACAAATATTCGCTAAATAAGTAGCTTCTTCTGCAGCCGTATCTCCAGCACCAACCACCACAACATCTTGTCCTTTATAGAAAAAGCCATCGCAAGTAGCACAGGCAGAAACACCGCCTCCTATTAAGCGCTGTTCGCTTTCTATTCCTAAATATTTGGCCGTAGCACCGGTAGAAATAATAACCGTTTCTGCTTCAATTTCTTTCGTTTCATCTATAATTACTTTGTGCTTTCCCCCCACTTTATCGCTTAATTCCACTTTAGTCGCTAAACCAAAACGAACCTCGGTTCCAAAACGTTCGGCTTGATTTTTTAAGTCTTCCATCATGGCAGTGCCATCTGTGCCATTTGGGTAGCCTGGAAAATTATCAACTTCCGTGGTCGTGGTTAATTGTCCGCCCATTTGCATTCCTGTATACATCACAGGTTTCATATCTGCCCTTGCAGCATAAATAGCTGCAGAATATCCTGCTGGACCAGAACCAATAATTAAGCATTTTATTTTTTCAATTGTATCTGACATCTTTGTTTGTTTTAACGCACGCAAAAATAACTAATTAAAAGGGGTTTTTACCTTCTTTTTAATTTGCTAAATTGATAGAATGATTAGCAAAAACTATTTCTGGATGGCATTGACTTCTGCAATGCTAATTGGTTTGTTATTTATATTTCCCCAACTATTTGTAATATAATTCATTATATCTGCCACTTCCTTATTATTGAGCCCTAAAGGAGACATAACACCATTGTATACTTTATCATTTACGGTTATTTCACCGCTCATGCCGTATTTAAGAGCTTTGATGCTTTGCACTCTTTGATTCATCAAATAATCTGATTTCGCCAACGGCGGATATACCGACGGAACCCCATTTCCGCTTGGTAAATGACAACTTATACACATATCTTGATATGCTTCTTTTCCGTTAGCCATACTTTCTGCCAAAGTACCAACGGTTTCTTCTGGTTCTTTAGCCACTCCCTCTTCATTTAAAAGCTCATGGACCTCTTGTTTTTCTTTTTCCGATTTTTTTTCAGATTTACAGCCAAAAATTACAATAGACAACAAAACAACAATCACACCCTTTCTCATTCTTTTTATTTCTTTGGATTAATTTTTACAATTCCTAAATTTTCAATTCCCACATACATAAACCCATCATTTCCCTGCTCAATAGAACGAACCCTACCCAAACCTTCCATGATTTTTTCTTCTTTTACTACTTTTCCATTCTTTAAATAACAGTTGGCAATGTATTGAAATTTTAACGAGCCAACCAATAAGTTTCCTTTCCAACTGGGATACTTATCTGAATTCACAAAAGCCATTCCACTAGGTGCGATAGACGGATCCCAATAGTGCAAGGGCTGCTCCATTCCTTCCTTTGCAGTTAAGTCTGTAAACACCGTACCAGAATAATTAACCCCATAACTAATAATGGGCCACCCATAATTTTTTCCTTTTTGTATGATATTAATTTCATCACCTCCTTTTGGACCGTGTTCATGAGACCAAATCTCTCCTGTAAACGGATTAATTTCCATTCCTTGCGGATTCCTATGGCCATAACTAAAAATTGCTTTTTTAGCGTTTAAAGCAGTTACAAAAGGATTGTCTTCAGGAATGCTTCCATCATCATATAATCTGTAAATTTTGCCACAGTCTTTTGTAATGTCTTGCGGATTTATTTCACGACTCCCCCGATCGCCAATACTAAAATAGAGAAAGCCCTTTTTATCGAACACAATTCTTGATCCAAAATGTTGTCCTTTTCTACTATTTGGTGACGCTTTATATAACACTTTTTGATTGGTTAATTGATTCTCTTTAAAAACAGCGCTCATGATACTGGTATTTACGCCCTCTCCCACTCCCTCAGAAGAAGCATAGCTAAAATAGATAAGGTTGTTTTCTTTAAAATTGGGATGCAGTTCAATGTCCATTAGCCCACCTTGTCCTCGAAGTGTAACCTCTGGCACTCCAAGCACCCTTACTTTCTTCCCTTCTTCAAAATGAATAAGTTCCCCCGATTTTTCGGTAATTAAGATAGAATTGTCTGGTAAAAAAGTAAATCCCCAGGGAATTTCTAAATCGCCCACCACCACTTCATAGTCATTTGCCTGATTCTTAGAGAACGAACTATACAACACAACACTTCCACCTAAAACAAGAAGGGAAAAAAATATTTTTCTCATATTCATTATATTTTTAAAATTCAAAACAGTCGACAATATAAAAATAAAATCTTACATTTGCAATCCGAAATTATTTCGCCATAGTAGGTGAGAGAAATGGAAAATCAATTTCGTGGGTGTAGTACCGCTAAAATGCGGCATAAACTACGCTCAGAAGCATTGAAATAATCAAAGATAGAAGTAGTATTTATATAAACAATGCGTTTCTATAAAAATTTCGGGGTGTAGCGTAGCCCGGTTATCGCGCCTCGTTTGGGACGAGGAGGTCGCAGGTTCGAATCCTGCCACCCCGACCAAGAGTAAATATACCTCAACAAAAAACCTATTAATCAATTGATTAATAGGTTTTTTCGTTTTTAGTCAGCTCTTTAATCTGGATTCATTTGATTAAAAACTTAAGCTATTCGTCTTTTCAATGAGCGTTTAAGAACGGTTGAAAATTAACAGGCCTTTACAAATTTTATGGGATTGTTTCTATACTCGTTATATTTTAAAATAGCTGTTCACTGCATATATTGCTTATGAACAGGTATTGGATGTTTTTATAACGGTTTAAACAACTTTATCTAAGTGATGTTTTTTCAGATATTCATCAATACCCATTTTTTTTGCTCCATTCCAAAAGTCTTTTGGATTTTTACCGTATCGTTTTTTTAAGCATTTTTAAAAATATTTCAAATCGTTACACCCCATCATAAATGCAACTTCAGAAACTGTATCGTCGTATTTGGTCGTTAAAACAGCTCCCTTTTTTAAGAACCCTATTTATAACGATCACAAAGCAAAACTGTTGCCTATAATGTACCCCTTGCAGGCTAAAAAAAAGATAATAACAACACAATCAAATTATTGCAAAGAAAAAAAGTTCAGTTAGCAACAATATATAAAAAAAATTTATTAATTTTAGGTATGCATGATGGAGGTTGCCTCATTTACTCGCGTCTAATTTTCCCTTGGAAAATCTTCGCAGACAAACAAACAACATTTCATACATCACATGTTGTACGTAATATGAATAAAATAATGATACCCTAAACCATTAAACTTTAGAAATTATGTCAAAAATTAAAAAAGCAGAATTTTTTTCAACGATGAACCTAACTCCACAGGAAATTCAAACTTTTGAAAAATACGTTAACCTTATCGAAAAAGCAGAAAAGAATGGCGTGAACTTCGTTCACGAGTCTGAATTAAAAGCATTTACCCCAGCAGGTCTCCTCGTGGTTGCTGTAGCAAGATTTGTCTATGATGTTGTTCGAGATTATGGAGGTTTTTTAATTGACCAAGAACAACCAGATTTCCAATTAATTATGAAAGGAATTATAAAAGAATTAGGAAATATTGAAAATAGTGATGGAGATGCACCTTCATTGGATGTTTTTGCTAGCGTAAGAAGAGATTTAGCTTTGTCAAGAAAAAAATAAAAAATCTAAATGAATAAAATACTAATACTAGTATTCTCCACTTGGTTCATTCTTACAATTCTATGGCAATTTGACGATATAAGAGAGCAATTGAAATTTCTGTACAGGCTAAATATTTTAAATGCAATTCCTATTTGGACTTTTTTTGCTCCAACTCCTGGAATAACAGATACCCACATCATCTTTAGAGATAAGAAATCTAATTTAGAAGTTTCAGAATGGGGTGAAATCGTTTTACTTGAAGAAAGACGTTGGTATCATTTTATATGGAATCCACATAAACGGAAGTCTAAATTAATTGTCGATGCGCTTAGCCAAATAAAAAGTTTAAAAAACAAAAGTTTGAAAAACGAATTTAAGGAAGAAGAACTACAATACCGAGTGCAACTAAGCAAAGGGTATTTAATTCTTTTAAACTTAGTGATGAATTATGAGATGTCTGATAATGAGATTCTTTCAAGACAATTTATGGTGGTTGATTCCTATTTGTTTTCGGGAAAAAGACAACCCTTTCCTATTTTTTCATCACCTTTCCATACCCTTAAATAATGATTTCAACGTCAGACATCTATTATAGTATTCTACTAATTGTAGGCATTGGTATCTCTATAAAATTTTTAGAGTTATTATACCTTCGCAAAGAATTTCGCAGCGGTCATGCATATGATTGGCAAATAGTTGGAAAAGATAGTCTGATATACAAAAGGAATACCCTATTGAAAAAATTATACTCGGAACAGGGAGTTATTTTGGTTATTGGCATCGGTTTAATTACATTAATTTTAGCTATCTTTTTGTTCAATAATCAACAGCAAATATTTCATAAAGTATTCCTTTTTATATTTATAATTTGCAATGTAATTATTTACACAAGACATTCATATGGTCTAGACGGCGCTGACCAAATGTCTCTTGTAATTTTATTAACCATTCTTTTAAGTTATGTCATAACACCTTCAACAAATTATCATATAGGATTGTATTTCATTAGCGCACAACTTTCACTTTCATACATCATTTCTGGAGGAGCAAAATTATTTTCCAATCAATGGCGAACAGGCAAAGCCATTCAAGGTATTTTAAGTACTTATACTTATGGCAATAGGTTTACCCGAAAATTATTTGTTGGTAATAATTTTATATCATTAATATTCTGTTGGTTTGTAATTCTCTTTGAGCTGTTGTTCCCTTTATTACTATTTTGTAACGCTGATGTTTTAATCATTGGTCTTGCTTTAGGTGTTCTCTTTCATTTTATGATTGCTTTGACCATGGGTTTAAATGATTTTTTATGGAGTTTTTCAGCGGCCTACCCTGCTTTTTATTTTACATCATTACAACTCTAAAAAGATACATACAGGGTATTCACAATTTATAAACAATAAGATTTTAATTGCTAAAAATAAACTTTTCAGCATAAAGAATAACAAACTCAAAGCAACACCCTTTTACAATACTAAATAAGTAAACTAATGGCTAATACCCCTTAAACACAAAACATTTTAGCATGCAAATATATAATTCATTACTGCCAATTTCCTAAACAGAAATGCAATGCAAAAGGCTGGATTAGATGACTTAAAAGAATGATTTGTGAAAGAACTAAAGAGTCTGCTGGTTGATTATGAATTTCTATCCAATTTATATGCAGTGAGGGATGCGATTTTTTTTTACTTAACCTTATTTAATCAAAATAGCGAATGAACGATAATTGGATTTAAAAGTTTTGAAAATTTTTACAAAAATAACAGTTTTTATGAGTTATGGGTACAAAATTCCTTGCCCTCTTTAAGGCTGTTGCAAGGAAGTCTAGTTTTGCCGATAAATCAATTATTTAGCTGGTGTTCCTTACCTCAGTGAGTTTTTGATTTGGGGTTGCCAATGTAATAATTTGTCTTCTTCCATTTTGTGTTCCTTTTGCCACAGTAGCTAAAAACAGAAGATGAATTACTTTACTCTTAGACATTATTTAGGGCTTGGTTTTTTTTAAGGTAATCCTTTGAAAAGTTAGAATACCTATTAAAGGCATTACTAAAAATTAGTAAAGTGAATCTTCAATTTTATAAATAAAAAGACTTAAGGGCCAAGTAATCAAAAAAGAATAAAAAACATTCAAAATGTGTTTTTTGCCAATTACTACTCTTAAATGATTAAATTGTCAACATAATTCCAGAATGTATAGCGCATTTTTGTAAATTATTTATCGTTAAAATCACTTTTTATTAATAAATAGGTATATGAATTCAAGACGTAATTTTATAAAAAAATCAATGATTGCAGGAGGAGGAATAGCGGCAGTTCCAAACTTAACATTCGGAATAACAAATAATATAAATAAAGAAAAATTAAATGTAGCTTTAATAGGTGTTGGTCTAAGAGGAACGAATCATTTGGAAAACTTATTAAAGAGAACTGATATTAATGTATTTGCTATTTGTGATATAGATACCAATAGAATAAACATTGCGTTAGACATTATACGTAAAGCAGGGAAAAAGAAACCACAAGTGTTTGGTAATAGTGACCATGACTATAGAAACCTTTTAGCGCTAAAAAATATAGATGCCGTAGTTATAGCTACGCCGTGGTTATGGCATACCCGCATGGCAGTAGACGCTATGAAAGCTGGAAAGTATACGGGTTTGGAAGTTTCAGCAGCGAATACATTAGAGGAATGTTGGGATTTAGTAAATACCCATGAAGCAACAGGATCACATTTAATGATTTTGGAAAATGTAAATTACAGACGTGATGTTTTAGCTGTATTAAACATGGTAAAACAAAATGTTTTTGGAGAGTTATTACATTTTAGAGGTGGCTATCAGCATGATTTAAGAGGTGTGAAATTTAATGACGGTAAATCAGCTTATGGTAAAGGGGTAGAATTTGGAGACCAAGGCATCTCAGAGTCTGCATGGAGAACACAGCATTCTTTGTTAAGAAACGCTGATGTGTACCCAACACATGGTTTAGGCCCCATAGCGACTATGGCAGATATCAATAGAGGTAACCGTTTTTTATCATTAACATCAAACGCGACGAAAGCCATAGGATTAAACAAATATATAGTAGATAATGGCGGCGAAAATCATCCCAATGCAAAACTTAAATGGAAACAAGGTGATATCATAACCTCTACCATAGAAACTTCAAATGGAGAAACTATAATCGTTACCCATAATGTAAATACACCGCACCCCTACTCTTTAGGTTTTAAAGTACAAGGAGTGCAAGGATTAGCAGATTTTGACTACCATACCCAACGTATACATATAGAAGGAACAACCAAAGGACATGGTTGGGAAGCAATGGATGCGTGGTTTGAGAAATATGACCACCCTTTATGGAAAAAATATGGAGAAGGTGCTACAGAAGCAGGACATGGTGGTATTGATTTTTTTGTTATGAATGCCTTTATAGAATCTGCAAAACAAAACATAGCACCTCCTATGGATGTTTATGATGCCGCGGCATGGAGTGCAGTAACACCGTTATCTGAACTATCCATAGAAAATAATGGAGCTCCACAAGATTTTCCGGATTTCACAAGAGGCATGTGGGTAAAACGTAAACCGTATAATTGGATGAAGGATACGTATTAATCTGGTCTAAATTATAGCAATCCTTTTGGAGACAACCTGCCTGCTTATAAAACACTTTTTATATTTATTAACTAAGCAAAGGAAAATTACGCACAGGAACATCTAGAGGTTTATGGGATCGTGACGGATTATATATTTACCGCAACAAACCAATCTTAACGGTAGAATTACAAAGTATTAGAGATATATTAGTGGCGACACTTCTAATCGGTATCTACTTTTACTATTGGAACAAGGCCCGATACTAGCGCTTTACAGATGGCTAATTTTTCAGCAAAGAATATAAATCAGACTGCTTTCTTTCTGATCAACTTATGTGACAGATAACTAATTACACTTATTTCCAAAATATAAAAAACGCGGTATCGAAAAAAATCTGAATCCAAATTAAGAATTAGGCCTTTCTAATAAGATTTAAATCATAAGAGAATAATATGTTATCTAAGTCTCAATATTCCTAGTGTTTGCTTAATTCAATAAGCATTTCTTTACTAGCATTTTGAAAAGGAATCAAATAAAAACGATAGCTATGTTTCTCTTGCCCGTTAATAAGATACTTTTCTTGAGGTTTAGAATACCAGCTATCATCTCCGGCTACACCACGCTGCTCTAGGTCTATATTTAATTGTACTAAATCTTGCTCTTTGATATCTATAGTATGCTTACTACCATTAACTTCCGGAGTTCCATCTATTTGATAGGCGCTATCTATTTTATCATTACCGCCATACGATAAGCCTGCGGTTGTATCAAAATCTTCGTTCGGCATGTGTAAAGCGCTAAAACCTAATCCTTTTTTTGAGTTCTTTGCAACAACAAGTAAGCCATTGTTTTGATCGTTTGACAATGCGAACCAACGAACATCGGTTTTATACCCATTTTCTTGAGGACGAATGTATGGGACATATTGTTCTTTAACGCTGGAAGTATATAAGTCTATAAAGGCAGATGCTTTTCTATCTTTATAATTTTCCCAAGGACCTCTACCAAAATAAGTGAGATTACTATATTGTTTAGGTAATTGCATACGCATACCAATACGGGGGATATCTCCTTTGTAATTAGTCTCGTTTAATATGTTTTCTATTTCAATAACACCATTTCCTTGTATAGTATATGTAGAAAAATATTCGGTTTCTACTCCTGGTAGCCCGTAAATTACAGTAAGCTTAACACGACCATCTTTTAATTGGGTATGTGTAATTTCTGTTACTTTAGAAAATAATGACGCTTTTTTCCATTCAATATTTTTTCGATGCATGCCATTACCAAAATCATTATCGGTTACTGCACGCCAGAAATTTGGTTTTGGCCCTTTTCCATCTTTTAATAATTCATTTCCTTTAAAGAAGTAAGACGTTAATCGTCCTTGCACTTTATCAAAAACCACGTTTATTTGATCGTTAAAAACAGTGATTGTATTATCTTCTCTTATACTGGATAATTTAGATATTGGTTCCGTTTTAGAAGAAGTTTTTTTGTATAAATGATCTAATCGAATTTGTTCGTGAGCTACTTCAAAACCTTTTGGTAATAAGCCCCAGTCATTTTTTGTAGAAGCTGATATTTCAGTAAAATATTCTGTATTTTTTTTATAATCTATCCCCTCTAATTTTATTCTAATAAGCTTTCCAGTATGAGTTTCTATATCTAAATTGTCAAGTACGGTCGTTTTTAAAATCTTGCCATCTGCTTTTATACAAACAGTAAAATTAAATTGATTCAGGTTTGTGAAATCATACAAATTCTCAACTAAAACGCGAATTTCATGATGGCTATTAATTCCTTTATGTTTAAAATTGATGTATTCGTGTGCCTTTTTCACTTCATATAAAGCAGGTTGAGGCGTGCGATCTGGAAACACAATACCGTTGTTTAAAAATGAATTATCGGTGGGCATATGTTCTCCATAATCGCCGCCATATGCATAATAACGTTCTCCTTTTTCATTGGTTTTCCAGATAGATTGATCTACCCAATCCCATAGAAAGCCTCCTTGTAAATTATCATACTGTTCTATGATATCCCAATAATCTTGAAAATTTCCGGTACTATTTCCCATAGCATGGGCATATTCACTTGGAATATAAGGTCTGTCTGTCTTTGATTTCCCTATCTCTTCAAATTGGGCAGGTGATGGATATTGTGGTACAATAATATCGGTATTTGCATCCATATCGAATAGAGTACCGTCATAATCTTTATAAGATCGTTCATACTGTACTGGACGTTTGCTTTTATCGTTTGCCTTAATCGCATCATATCCTTTAAAGAAGTTTATGCCATTTCCAGCTTCGTTACCCATAGACCAAATAACTACAGAAGGATGATTTTTATCACGTGCTACCATCCGTAGCATGCGATCTACGTGTGCTTTTTCCCAATTGGTTTTTTTTGCTAAAGAATGCTTGCCATAATACATGCCGTGAGACTCTATATTGGCTTCATCAACAACATACATACCATAAAAGTCGCAAAGTTCATAAAAACGTCTACCTCTAGGATAATGACTTAAACGCACTGCATTAATATTGTTTTCTTTCCATAAACGAATGTCTTTTAAAATTAACTCTTCAGACATTATATGCCCAGTTTCTGGATCGGTTTCTTGGGTGTTTACTCCTTTTAAAGTGATGCGTTTCCCATTTACTAAAAGCAGTCCATTTTTAATTTCAACAGATCGAAATCCAATTTTTGAAGTCGTAACCTCGAGTACATTTCCTTTTTTGTCTTTAATCTCAATCAGCAAAGTATATAAATTAGGATGCTCTGCACTCCATGGTTTTACATTATTTACAGTAGCACTAAAGTTTGTAGTTGCCTCTTTATGAGCTTTAATTAATAAATCATTGGTTCCTGAAAAAGTACTATTTAATTGTGCATCCAGTAATTTATACGAAGTTTTTAGCTTTTGCTTCTTATTAAGGTGATTTTTTATTTTTAGATCTAATTGTAAAATTCCATTTTCATAAGTTTGATCAAGGGAAGACACCACTTCAAAATCTTGAATTCTTATTTTAGGTTGTGCATAAATAAATACACTTCGCTCTATACCACTTATACGCCAAAAATCTTGACATTCTAAATAGGAACCATCTGTCCATCTAAAAATTTGAATTGCAATGGTGTTTTTTCCAGGTTTAATGACCTTCGTAATATCAAATTCGGCAGGCAATTTACTGCCTTGAGAATAGCCTACATACATGCCATTTATCCAAACAAATCCACCAGATTTCATGGCACCAATATGTAGAAAGATCTCTTTTCCTTCCCAATTAGCTGCTACATTAAAATCACGTCGATAAGAACCTACGGGATTGTAATTTTCTGGAACTTTACCAGGGTGTTTAGGTACATAATCTATAAACTCAATATCTTCAGCAACTGGAGCTTTATAGTCTGCAAACTCATATTGATGATTCACATAAATAGGAACACCAAAGCCTTCTATTTCCCAATTCGCAGGTACTTTAATATTGCTCCAATTTGAAACATCTTCTGTTCCCTTCATAAAAGTTTGAGGTCTATCTTTAGGATTTCTTACCCATTTAAACTTCCATGTTCCATCTAAAATTTGTTTAAATGTATTTATATTATGAAGCGCCTTATTCTCGGAAGTGAAAGAAGAAAAAGAGGCATGAGCTGCTAGCTTATTCTCACCAATTACTTGTTCATTTTCAATGTAATCTTTATACGTCTTTTTTTGAATGTTTTGTGCCTTAAACTGTATAAAGTTAGTGAGTAGTATAATTATAAATAATAAAGATGTTTTTTTAATAATCATTTTGTGAATTTTAATGAGGGCTTCTTGAGCTAATAATAATATGCCTTTTCTATGTGTTTTTGTTTATGGTGAAGGTAAAATATGAATTCTAATTAGATAATGTTAAATTAATATAGATAAAATTGATTTCTGACCAATTACTGAGTACTCAAAGAGCAAATAATTTATAAAAAAGAAGAGTGGATATACTAATAAAAAGTGGAGATTAAGTTAAGCGACATTTTTATAAATATTTCTTTAGTTATTAATTTCTTGACCGATAAATCTGAATTAGACCTAAGAAGATAGCGGCGGCGAGGCAATAACTGGAAAATATTCAACTATTTTAGGCCCACACCTTGAAGCTTATTTTAATTCTTATTGGTCTAAGTGCTCTGATAAACTGCCACCTCATAAGTACAAGGCTATTATTTCTATTTAAAAAACAGTGTACAAATAGAGACGATTTCGCTAATCAAATTCAGAAGCTTTTCTATTAAGATCACCCTTTATAAATAAAGCATCTCCACAACGATCATTGGTATTAGCCGATTTAGGATATTGCTCTATCTTTAATTTTAAACCTTCTAATGCAGCAACTGTTCTACTAAGGCTTAACCTAAAACATTGATTTTTATTTCCTAGGATAAACATTAAATTGTATCTGATTTTAATTCATAACAATAAGTCTCCTTTTATCGATTGTTTTTGTTCTCGTCTTTTTCTTGCCATCTCTTTTTATATAATAAAGGTTACAGCAGTTAGACAGTACACTTATCTTTGTAAATAAAAAGCAATCAAAAGGTAGATCTCACACCATAAAATTTTAAAAGTTTGTGTCTTTTTAAATTGCTAATTTTCCAAGCAAAAAACCAGTTGCGTGTTTAAACACATTATCTTTAGAGCCATTTCAGTTATTTAATCATATTCAGACATGGAATTAAACGTCAGAGAAATAGAGCCAAATGATATCGAAAAAATAGTTGACTATTTCGGTAACGCAGAGGATAAATTTCTAAGAGGAATGGGTGCTGACAAAAGCAAATTTCCTAAGAGAAAAGAGTGGATTGAAAAGCTGGAATCTGAATTTTTAAAATCACCTGAAGAAAAAGAATTTTACTATATAATCTGGCTGATTGATAACCAACCAATAGGTCATTCGAATATTAATAATATTGAATTTGGAAACATCGCCACAATGCATTTACATCTTTGGAAGCATGATAAAAGAAAGAATGGACTTGGCTTCGATTTTTTAAAACGAACTGTTCCTTACTATTTTAAGAAGTTTAGACTGAAAAAATTAATTTGTGAACCCTATTCAGAAAATATTGCTCCAAATAGAGTTTTACAAAAGTTGGGCTTTGAATTAATTCGAACGTATGATACAACTCCGGGATGGATAAATTTTCATCAGACCGTAAATCGATATGAATTGAAAAGAAAATCATTGGGAAACATATAAAATGGCATACAATAATTAAACAATCTCTCGCTGAGCATAGTCGAAGTGCCTGTATTGTATACTTCAATTCGTTTTACATGGCCAATACGAGCTACCTTATTTACTAATCCGATGCTTTGAGCAAGGGAAAACGTTCTATTTAAAATCCACATAAACGTAAGTCTAAATTAATTGTCGATGCGCTTAGCCAAATAAAAAGTTTAAAAAACGAATTCAAGGAAGAAGAACTACAATACCGAAAAAACGAAGTAAAGGGTATTAAACCTAGTGATGAATTATGAGATGTCTAAAAATGAGCTTCTTTCAAGACAATTTATGGTGGTTGATTCCTATTTATTCTCTAATAAAAGACATCCCCTTTCCCATTTTTTCGTCCCCTTTTCATACCCTTAAATAATGATTTCAACTTCTCACACATATTATAGCATTCTAATTCTTTTAGCCATAGGCGTCTCTATAAAGTTTTGATAGTTATTATTCCTACGAAGAGAATTTCGCAGCGGTAATTGCAATTTACTTTTCAGAAGCTGTAAGATATCCTTCCTCTAAGTCATCTAAAAACTTGGTGTAAAACGGATAATTAGAAATGATTCAATTCTTCAAAAGCCCTCGCTATGCCTTACCCTTATTTTGTGATCAAGAATTTATGTAATGGATGCAAAGCATAATGCATAAAAAATAATTATACTACTCATTATAAATATAAATATAAATATATAGATAATCTTAATTAACTTTGAATAAGTTTAAATGAAACATAAATTAACTATGAAAATCAGACAAAATGTATCCAATTAAATAATTTTCTTGTTAATACTTTCGTGCAGTGATAAGAATACTAAAACTAATTAATCAAATAAAACAATTGCTATGAAATCAAATTTTATCTATTTAATCGTATTACTCTTAATCGGCTCTAGTTGTGCCGTAGTTAGACCGGGAGAGGCTGGAATAAAACAGACCTTAGGAAAATTTTCCAAAAAAATAACAACACAAGGAACCGTATTTTATAATCCATTTATAAGCAAGGTTATTAAGGAATCTACACAAACGAGTAATATTAAATTGGTTCTTCGTTTACCTACAAAAGAGGGACTTAGTGTTAATTCTGAAATTTCAATACTATATAGACTAGAACGGGCAAAAATCCCAAATATCTTGGAGAATTTAGGCCAGGATTATGAGTCCATAATTACCAGTGTATTTCGTTCTGCCTCATCCGATGTTTGTGCGCAATTTTATGCGAAAGATATGCACTCTGGAATGCGGTCAAAAATAGAAGATGAAATAAAATCTCAAATGCTTTTAAACTTAGAAAAACAAGCTGATGGTATTGAACTTATTGCGGTTCTTATGAAGAGTATTCAATTGCCAATGGGACTTGCCAGTTCTATTGAACAAAAATTGCAGGCCGAGCAAGATGCGATGCGAATGGAATTTATTATCCAACAAGCAACCTTAGAAGCACAAAGAAAAATCATTGAGGCAAAAGGGGAACGTGATGCACAAAAAATTCTTGCCGAAGGCTTAACAAACGAGATTCTTAAACTAAGAACAATCGAAGCTTTTAGTAAACTTTCTCAATCACCGAATAGTAAAGTGATTATTACCGATGGAAAAACACCCTTATTAATAAAAGAATAAACTGAAAACAACACGATTCTTTTTATTACAGAAAATAGATCCCTCATAGGCATCTAATAAAAGCAACCGTATTTTTCAATGATTACATTAAACGTTAGAACCTTTCTTTTCTATAGACGCATCTATAAAAAAGAAAGGTTTTATTTTAAATATAAATGAGATTTATGGACGAGTACGTATGTCTCTCATGATATCGATTTTATTCATAAAACGTAAAAACCAACCGACAGCGTTTAAATTAGATTCCTCTTATTCTAGAGACACCGCACAAAAAACAATTTTCGCTTTCTTCTGTTGTATCCTAATCGTGTAATTTTAGAACTCAGAACTTATGGAACCTACATTCACAAAGAACATTTAGTACCCCGTTAGATTTATTTTTATTCCTTCAATCACGTTCACCTTAGGTGACCCTTTTTGAATTAAAAAAAGTTCCATTTATGTTAAATATTGTAATCTCTATGTCTTTTTATTGTAATTTAGTTTAAAGTTGTTAAACACTTAATAATCAATTAAATTAACCATTAGATGCAATATATGAACCACTTTTTCCTTTAAAATTATAATGCCCACAAATTATAATAATAAGCAACCAAAGTAAGTAACTAGAAAAAAGCTCTTTTTTAAAACAAAAAGTTAGCGGTTAAAAATACGCTACTATTCTTATATGAACCGTTTAATAAGCATTATAAACAACTTATGAAAAAATTAATTTTATTTTTTTACCTCTCTTCAATTTCTCTTTCGAGCTTTTCTCAAGTAATGACCACGACAACTTATGTAGATGTAAATATGCCATATATAGAATTAAACCCTTCATTTTATAACTTTTCTTACCCTATTAATTCAGATATATTCAATTTGAATAATTTCACTCCTCCAAATGATGGTGTATACCTAAAAGCTAGCTATGGGCACAGATACTTGAGTAATACAAGCACTAAAACAGATAATCATGGAGGCTTTGACTTTTGGCCTAATCACCAATATCAAGGAGTTACCTACGATGATTCTAATAAAATAGATATAACCTCTATGTGTGATGGTTTTATAAGTGAAGTAATTAACGGCTTAGATGCCGATTTAGAATTAACTCCTTATGGTAGGAGCGTTCAAGTTACTTGTAACAAAACATCTCAAGCTTTTGGGAGTACCCTAAAAATTAATTACCGTCATTTAAGTAGTCTCGGAGCACTACCAGCAGTAGCAGAATCTTCTCTTCCTAATAGTATCGCGATAAGTAAAGGAGATGACATAGGTGTCATTGGAGAGATAGGAACTACCACCAATGTGCATTTACACCTTAGCGCTCAAGCTAATCATCCTATTAATGGCAATTCATTTATCCATCCTGCTAGATTATTTGACCCCACATTTTATCCCCAGATACTTCAACCGCTTACAAATGCTACCATAGAGTTATTGCATACTTGGAATCAAAGTGCTTTGTTTAGAATCACGTTACCTTTTAATGAAACAATCAATCAATTTGAATTCATAAACAACTCTTTTCGTGTGGTTTTTAACAAAGAAGAAGCCTACAATACTGGTTCAGCAACTAGAAACAATCATGATTGTATTCCCAATATTAATATTTTTGCATATCAATTTAATGGTAAGCAAACTGCAATGAATTCGTATGAAAATGAAAAAGTAAATATGCCAGCTATCTATCCTGCATCCCCTCAAAGAGATGCTGAACTGTCTACCTATTTATATCCGCATCTTCCAATTATTAACAATAATGTAAGCAACGTTTATGATTTTGTCCTTAACAACTTACCCTCATCGTATATAAATAATGACTTCATTGTTAAATTAAGTGATGTATGGGGGAATACAGTAGAAGGTCAATTAGCAGCGGCATTAGGAACAAATGATCATTACCAAACTCAACCAGCTATCAAAATATTTCCGAATCCTACAAAAGATCAAATAACAATTCATGCTCCTGAAAATAACGAGATTTTACTTATTAAAGTGTATACAATCTCAGGGAATTTTATAAAAAATAGGACAATGAGTAGCCCAAGTGAAGTTATAAATCTTGAAAATTTACCGTCTGGCATCTATGTTTTAAAAATTAACTCAAAGAATAATACCCGAAATTTTAAAATTGTAAAAAAATAACCATTTTCGAATCGCATACCGCTAAGGCAACGCTGCTTGCTTTGTTGCCTTCTACTTGAATGAATAAGTAAAAAATGGAATGATATTTATTTATGTGAACAAACTAAAAACAATACGCTTAGTACATTTTAATTCAGGTTAAACATAAGTTGCTATTATCTTTTTTGTCTGTTTAAGTCAAAAAATAAATATCCCTTTCTTATTTTTTTTAAGACCTTTTTTACCGAGAAAAAGGGTCTATATAGCGTCATCGCTTCAATTTACTCCTCGAAAAGAAAGTAGAGAATAAAAGACACCTTCAACGAGCACTCCAATTAATGTTTGCGATTGGTTTAATCAGGAATTAGCTTTATTTGATCTATTAAGGCTAGGTTAAAACTTCTTTCGTTGGGCAATACGATCTCATCTGTTGTCTTAAAAAAAGAACCGTTCATCGCAACTTCAAAGGAATACTTAAACCCTTGTTGATGCCGACTTTCTTTTTTCTAATGGATAATTATTTTTATTGAGTTTACAGTCTTCGGTAGTTACCCAAATATTTTCTTAAACTCGTTTTAGACACCAAGAAAAAATAAGAGAAATCATATTAGGGGAAATAGGAGTTATAAATACTATATAAGTAAAAAACAAGCATCATAGATCATAAAAAAAACGAACGAAAACAAAAGTTCAAATACAAACCAAGACCCAATTAGAGGCCCAATGAACAAAAAACTCCTTCTGGAATTATGGCACTTAAGAACCCGAAGGCTTTCATGCACCCGAGCAACAAATAATCAGTTCACCTGCAATGCCAATTTACCCTGGCTCTAGATCATCCTAGCTAAAAATCGCAAATCAGAGATCTAATCAAGCCTTTAGGAAATAGGTGCCACTGGAAGCCCTGATCTGCCTTTGGAATTATTTAGCATTTCTACGAGCCAAAATGCATCACAAAATAAAAATATATCTAAAGTAACACATGTTCCAATACATCAGTTTAGAAATAATTATGACCAAGCTCTTGACATAGCTCTTCAACAAGAAAGATATCGACTTGGGTTAGCAGAGTTCTCTAAATTCCAAACACTACAAGATATGGCACGAATTAAAGCAGTAAATCAAAGAGCAAGTTCAAACCTGCAAGAAACAGTAGTTGCTAGTTATTTTTATAAGGATTTCAAATCAATTAGCAAATCTGCTAGACAAATCAAAAACACAAAAAAGTGTAACGATAATTACTCCAGAGTCTATTAAACAAAGTTTCCCAGCTTTTAACTTACCTCCAGAAACTGTCTAAGAGGAAAACTTAATTTTGTAAAAAAAAAATGCAAAAAAATTTATGACACCGCTTTTAAGATAAAAGCAGTAGAACAGAGTAATGAAAGATCCAATATCTCAGAACTATCCAGAGAATTAGGTATTTGGGAAAGTATGCTGAATAGATGGCGCATTAGAACGCTATATATTAAAAAAAGCAACAGCCATTCTTATCGCTTTCGTGAGTCTTCGAATATTAAGCAGGTATTTATAATAATTTTGTTTCTATTTATCTCAAATACAAAACAGCCTAAGTAATACTTTCTATTAAGAGCAGGCAAAAAAAGCCCCCCATTTTTGGGAGCATTCTTATATACTACCGAAATACAAGCTATAAATAATATTCTTTTTAGAGATAAAGCTGGCAAGTTTATTTTTTTATATTGTTTAATTATTTTAACAAAAAATAAAACAATATATGGTGTAATATGTATACCTCAAACTATTAAAAAGCTATGATTAAAAAACTTCTAAATCAACACACAATTATTCTCAGTTTATTCTTTTGTGTAACTATTTTTCATGCTCAATCCCCTTCTGCATTTACCTGGCAAGATGTCATAACTGTAGATTTTGGACTAGAGGCTAACCACTTTAATATTAAAGCAGCATCTGAAGGTTCTGGAGGAGAATTAGAACTTCGCCTAGATGCAGCCAATGGGCCTGTAATTGGTCGTGTATATTTTAACCACACAGGAAGTTCTCTTTATTTTCTTGATTATGAATGTGATTTGAAGCAGACCCTTAGTGGGGTTCATGATGTTTACATGAATTTTCAAGATTATTCAGAACCCACTAAGGGAGGTGTTTTACAAATTGGTAATTCTAATTTCGATTTTATTAAACACACAAAACTTATTACAACAAATCGGCTTCAAATCTATCCATTTGTTTCAGGATTAGAACCCTCTCCTTATTACGAATATCAGATTCAAAAAGTAAGTGCGCTTAATTCAGCTAATTTGGCCAGTGTGTCCAATTAGAGAACTCCCTTTGCGTGGTTTAGCCGTTCTGAAGATAATAATGAATACGCATATGCACGTTATATAGGGGGTTGGAGCCATACCTATACTAATTTTGAATTAGATCCCAACACGCCTATTGTTATAAAAATATCACGTAAAGCTAATACTGGGGATGACGCTCCATCTGGACCTATTAGTAGTGCAGTAGTCCATCCAGCTAATCGTGTAGATTCTTGGGAAATAATAAATGGTGATGTTTATGTAACGATGAGTAATCCCGGTCAATTCACCGTAGATATTGATGGTCAAATGGACACAAGAGATGCACCAAGAGCTAAAATGATAGAGAATAATATGTGGAGTGATGATTCTTTTCCATATAGAGGTCGAGAAAAGGGATGCCATGCGGTTTCCATCTTTGCAAATCCTGTACTAGAAAATAAACCTAATCCTAATGATCCAGGAGTTTTAGTTATTGAGGCGGTAAGCTTATACCCAAAAACCTTAACGAGCTAACATGGGATATTCTATATTTTGCACCTGGGGTGCATAAAACCTCTGTGGATCTTGTAGATGGTGAATTGGTTGAACGCCGTTGGATAGCTGAGGATATGATTCCCTTAATGAGCAATAAGTCTATTTATATTCCCGGAGACGCTATCGTTTACGGTAATTTTACAGACTATACTAGAATTACTAACAATGATCAATACCCAAGTAGTAATATCCGTATGTTTGGTCATGGTACAATATCAGGGTCAAAAATCTTACATTATGAAAAATGGTATGATTACACAAATAATAAATAACCAAATAGTCAATGGCAAAGAATGGTATCCATTGGGGGTGCATCGAATGTACATTATGAAGGCATTACAGTAATCGATCCCGCTAACCATACACTTACCTTGGAGAGTAACATAAACGGAACTCGAGACCGCATACCAAACTCTATAAGATGGATTAAGGTGATTGCCTGGCGACCAAATTCAGATGCTACTGCAAGCAGTGGTTGGACCAGTGTTAAGGATTGTTTTTTGCGTAGTCAAGATGATGGGCATTATACTGGTGGTGCCCTACCTTTACGACGTGTTATTTTTTGGCATGACGTGAATGGGGCTGCGTTTAGAGGCGAATTTGCTGCTAGACGATTTGATAGTGATAATGCTCCCAACGTACCCAGAGAAATCCTCATAGAAGATATTGATATCATCTATGCGCGGGGAGTGTTTGGTTTCTCTAACGAGAAACATTTTGGAGTTATTCAAGGAGAAATCATGCAGAATGCTATGCTCGCTAATAGGGTTAGAAATACTGGGCAGATGATTATCTTCAAAAATATAAATGTATCAGATCCCCGTCCAATGCGATCTTTATTTGGCATGCAAGCAAAAGCTGGCTATGTTGGTGATTTAGCTGGTATTCGTTTTGAGAATGTTACCTGCGCTGCCAAACAAACATTTAATACAGGAAATGGCAGATGGAGAGGTGGTCTTTTAGGAACTAACACTGCAGCATATCGTAATTTTGTTTTTGACAATGTCAGCATTGCTGGGCGAATTGTAGACTCTGAATTTTTCAAAAATAATACCGATATTAGCACCAACCAATATGTGTATGATATGACCTACAGGGTTAATCATACGATTCCCTCTAAAGGAAACACGCTCGTAACAAGTTCTACAAATGGATCTATTTCAGTAGGCACTGCCACCGATGGTCAAACCACTGTAACGGCTCTCCCTATGGAAGGTTATAAGTTTATCGGCTGGGCTGGCGATCTTACCGGAACAAATACTATAGAAACCATTACAATGGAAAGAGATAAAGCGATTACGGCTAATTTTATGCTCATAACATATGCTATTACAATGACATCTGATAATGGAAGCGTAACTTACACCCCATCACAAACCCCATTTTTACAGGGTACCGAGGTTACCCTTACTGCCAAGGGTAACCTTGGTTTTGCCTTCGAATCATGGAACGGCGACCTTACAGGTTCTGAAAACCCTGCTGTAATTACTATGGATGATGATAAAACTATTTCAGCATCTTATGTTCCTGCAGAAACGTATACCGTCAATACCTTGTCTACTCATGGTTCAATTGTTTTAAATCCTTCTGGTGGTATTTACAATGTAGGTGATATAGTTGAGATAACCTATTTGAAAGAATTTGGGTATCCGTTTAAAGAATGGTCTGGCGATCTTACTGGTTTTCAAAATCCTAAAACTCTTATTATAGATTCTGATAAATCTATAACAGCTAACTCAATTTTCACTGGTGATGCCATCACTTCTTATGCTATTAATTGTGGAGGTAGAGATTATACGGCTTCCGATGGAACTCTATTTACTAGCGATTCAGGTTTATCTCAATGCACAATAAATAACACAGGTGCCTCTATAACAGACACTAATGATGATAACCTTTTCCAATCAGAACGCTGGGGTAAAAATATGAGTTATAGCTTTGACCTTACCAATGGTAAATACACTGTATCGCTAATGTTTGCTGAGATTTTTTTCAATAATCCTGGAGAACGTAGTTTTAAGGTATTCTTCAATGAAGAAATAAAGCTTGATAACCTAGACATATTCGCGCAAGCAGGTGCCAACACCTCCTATGTTCGAACTTACGAGATCTTTGTAGATAATGGTCGTCTAGACATTCGATTTAAGGCAATATTTGACAATGCTAAGATTTCAGCAATAAAAATCACACCTGATTTTAACGGGGTTACCCACAAACTAACCACTAATGCGTCTAATGGTACTATTGTTACGAATCCTTCAGGAAGTTCTATATTTATGGAAAACACCAACGTGAGTTTACAAGCTAATCCAAATGAAAATTATGTGTTTAGCCAATGGGAAGGGGATCTTATAGGTACCGATGTCCAGGCTTCAATAGTCATGAATAGCGATAAATTGGTTAGTGCTGAATTCAACCAAACTAGTTTAAACCTTGACCAGAATAATAGTATAACTAGTAAAGGCTTTAGCCTATTTCCTAATCCTGTTGAAGGTGGAAAATTCACCATCAAAACTCAAGGATTAAATAATGGGGAGGTCACGGTAAAAATTTATAATACCCTTGGTCGAGATATCTTTATGAACGATTATACATTAGAAAATAGTCAAATTGATATGGAAGTAAAAGGGTTATCAACGGGTGTTTATATCATACAATTAACTCAGGATAACAATAACTTTATTTCTAAACTAGTGGTAGAATAATTATAATATAAAGTTTGAGTATAAGTTTAAAACGCCAATTTAATTAGAATTAAATTGGCGTTTTTTCGCTTTATTAATATCATTATAAGGAAAAGCCAAATAAAAAGACACGACCAACGAAGTGGGTAAAGTTCAAAAATTACGGAGTTAAATTATTCAAAATTTAATGCTGTTTTCAAAATTAGCTAAAAGTTGATTTAGTATAATTCCTAATTGGTTTTGTTGCTTTTTTTGTAAATTCCCAGGTCGCTAAAAACACTCATATTAAAAAGGCGTCATGGATTGGATGTGAGAGTATATTCTTGGTGTATTTTCTAATTTTCCATTTAGGTTAAAGATAAAGTGTGTGGTATAAATAAAAGTTATTTTGCTGGTAGCAGCAAATTATTTTATCAAACTATTTATGAAAATGACGCGCAGCTTAAGCTCCACTTTTTATTAAGATATTCAATCCCATCTGTTGTTTTAAAAACAGAACCGTTCCTCGCTAATTCAAAGGAACATTTAAACCGCTATTGAGATAGACTTCCCCTTTTTCTAATTGATCATTATTTGCTTGAATTTTATAGTCTGCATTAGTTACTCAATTATATTATTAAACTCATTCTAGACAACAAGAAAAAATAAGAGAGGACATATTGAGGGAAATTGCGAGTTTTGAATACTATATAATAAACAAAGACGAGCCATCATGAAAAAAACTAACCAAAACAAAAGTTCAAATAGAAATCAAGACACAATTAGAAGTCCAAGGAATGTAAAAACTCCTCCAGGCCTTATGGCACTTAATAACCCCGAAGGCTTTCAGACATCCGAGCAACAAATAATCAGTCCACAGGCAACGAGAATGCCCCTACAAGTTAGATTAGCTTCGCTAAAAATCGCAAATCAGCGATCTAATGCAAGTTCGCATGATAGAGTCTCTACTAGAATTCCTGATGAGCCTTTCGAATTATTTAACTTCTTTCCGAGCCAAAGTGCAACCCAAAATGTAAATCTATCTAAAAAATTGGCTCCAAGATATACATTTCGGAATGATTTCTACCAAGCTCTTGGCATACCTCCGTTTCCAGGAATATCTCAACTTGGATCGCCACCGATTTCTAGACTCCAAACAGCACAAAACACGGCCACAATTGCAGCTACAAGACAGAAAAAAAGTGCAAACCCGCGTAAAACAGTAACTGCTATTAATTCTTATAATGATTTCAAATCAATTAGCAAATCTGTTAGACAAATCCAAAAGCAAGGAAAAAGTGCAACGATAATTGCTCCAAGGGCAAGGCCTATTGAACATAATTTCGCCACTTTTAACTTACCTAAAGAAAGATTCCAAGTGATTAGTAGAAGTCAATCTGCACCAAGTTTTACCCCAAGTGCTCAAGGAGCTTTCTATGCATTTACCCAGCCTAAACAACCAAGAACAAACCAAAATACAGGCGATGCTCAGCATCAAGGCAAAATCAAAAAAAATAAAAAACGTTATTTCAGCCTAATGAGGCGGTAAAGACTTAAACTAATTTTAGATTAACGTAGTGCTATTTAAATGAAGTAATAGGAAAATAGAAATAACCATGGAAGTATAATTAGCAGATTCGCTGACAAACATTCTATAGAAATCTTATTTTCTTCCCCATTCATTCTTTTGTGCAGAAAAACCTATAAAAAATTAACGGTTTAGGTAGCATAGTACTTATTGTTTGCTCCCCATAACAATAAGATAAAATTAGATAATTTTCAGTAAGCCAAAAATTGAATAAACAAAGCCTAAGAGGCTTAAATATCTCATTAAAATTAGTTTATAAACAGCAAAAAAGGTAGATTTATTTTTATGAAGCAGGGAACGTCTATTATCCCTACATTTTTTTATTCACAATTTATTCCCGTTCTATCTGTGTTCGCTTTTTTTAAAGAACAACGTAAAAGTTAAAAGGTACATAAACCCTTTGGGCGAGAGATATTGAAAAAAACTTTATAAATTCATATAGAATTAGCAATCAATAAATTAGCCGAACTTTATTTGAATCAAGTTATTAAAACCTGAACCTAAAAAAGATCTAAACCCATTTCAATTTTTGTTAGATCCTTCACTACAAAATAAAACTTTTAAAATACGCTCTGTAACTTAATTTACCTTATAAATGAATGCTTGGAAAGGATCTTTAATATGGCTTTTGGAGGATTAATCATTTTAAGGCTTTTACACTGGGAGTAAATGCCCTGCAAACATACTTTAGAGAAAGAGCGCTTAAGAAAAGGGTATTATTTCACACCGTATAAATACATATAGCTAATTTAGAAGTACGCACAGTTCGATTTTAATGCATCTAAAATTAAGAACCAGCCCATAACCCACCTGCTATATTAAAAAAAAATCCCAATCTTGAAGTGCTCAAATTACATGAACAACCAAACTGGCTGTTACTTATAAATTTGATAAAAATTAATTACCGGTAGCTAACGAATATCTTAAATTTTATTAATTATGACAATATTAACAAAAGAAATTGAAAATGGATTAGTAGCAGATATGAATGCTGCTATAGATAATAGGACAGACTTTGACGCAAAAGTTAAAGGAAATATTGATCGAGAGAAACAAATTGCGTATACCATGCATATATTCATGCATCAGGTTAACCAAGAAATGAATACACAGGAAAAAGAGTATAAAGATGATTTGGAAGCTTGGATAAACTCTTCTTCTAATAGATCGCGATTGGTTATTATAGAAGCGAACCCTAATAATCTTTCTTTCATTGCTAGATCGATTATAAAGGCCAGTCCTTTGGAGCGAATAGCGGTGGTGAATGTAAATGATGAAATGAAAATCACACTAGAAGGTTTACTCAGAAGAATATGGATAGAAAGAGAGACTGCAAAACGAACTAAACACACCAATGAGAATAGTTATTTCAGCGTTACTCAATCCATTGAAAATTCTGTCTCAAAGAAGAGCCTTGATGTACTAATGGGTCCACATTTATTTAAAAGCGGTTTAGATATTGGATATGAAGCCATGGACGAAGCATTTCCTGTTTTTGACGCGAATATAGAAGAGATATTCTGTTTTGGAGATAGTGAATCTCTGGTTCTTGATTTACAAGAGTTAAGTCAAAAAATAAAAAAAGGGATCCCTATATTTTCTGCAAAAGCAAGTCCCTTTAATAATAATCAAAGCATATGGAAATGCGCCTGCAAAGACTATGCTACTTTTATCCAAAAAATTACCTCTGGAAAATCTGCTCCTGAGATATTTGGTGAAAAAGATCATTTAGATTATACCAACATTATTATTTCATCTACGTATAAAGATTTGTTTACACTAGAAGCCATCAAAGCAGCGTTTAAGGAACTATCTTTAGATGAACCCGAGAACTTAATCCAAAAGGATATTGATTTTATAAAAAAGATTTTATTTGAGGAAGCTTTGTATCCTGGCGGTATTAGCCCTACATCACTCGCTAAAGTAGTTTCTAAAGCAACCTCTAGTTTGGGATCAAAAAAGGGGGTAGCAGTAGCTAAATCTCTTTGGTGGAATCTGGTAAGCAGGCCTATATCTTCTGCAGTTGAGGTTGAATTTGCAATTGCAAATATGGTTGCAGACGGAGGAAACGATATCATTAAAGAATATATGGATAAAAAAATATCCTATAAATTATTATATGAAAAAACACTAAATACGTTTATTAATACTAATATTAAAAAAGAGCAAGCAATTCGTAAAGCTATAATTGAAACGGTGAATGCTTATTATAGTATTGAAAAAAAAAACCCGAGGATCAAAGAATTAGAAAATGGCATATTGGGGGCAAATTCATTTAGAGATTTAGGACTTGAAGCAACCAAAGAGATTCTGGATAATAATAAAAAAGGAATCAACTGGCTAAAACTTTTACCCTTTTATTTTGGCGTTACACTCGTATTCTCTGCTACAAGTTTACTAATGCTAACCCCCATTCCTATTCCTCCTGTTGTAGGAATGATCTTGAATTCTGGTTTTGCTACTCTTGCAGTCACCGCATTTGTATCAACAGTTGCTTCGATGCACTATCAAAGAAAAGCAAACCAAAAATATCTTACAAGAGCAAACGGATCATTCGCAGAAGCAAACGCTAAAATGTCTGCAGCGCAAAAAGAACGCAATAAAGCAATATCAATGTTTTTTTCTAATATAATTGAAGAAAAGCAAAATAGTACTGCACGAAACGTTAAGCGAAATAGATTGAAAAGTGACCTTAGTTTTTCTTCAGAAAATACGATGAAGTCCATTTCAAGACGAAAGCTCTTTACAAAGAGTAGTTCTATTAATTCTGATAGTAGAACTGGCGCCATATCGAAATTAACACAAATACAATCACAAGATAATTCTGGAGTAGACGGCACTATCCCTAAAGGAGAAATAAATGAAGATACTCAGTTTCAATATACATCTGAGCTTTATAAAAATCAAGCTGATAGTAATAAATTGAGTACCGAAATAGAATATAAAATGAATATAAACGCATGGATTAATTCATCAGCCAGTAGAGCTCGAATGGTATTTATAGAAGCTGAAATTACAAACGCTAAAACGCTTGCTAACCTAACGTTTAATGCCAGTCCTTTAGAGTGTGTGGTTATAACAGGTTTAAATGACTTAACTAAAAACAATTTAAAGGAGGAACTTAAACAACTATGGAATGAAAGGCTTGAAAAATCCCAGATAAACTTAGAACAGTTTAAAATGATGTATATATTATCCAGAAAAATAAGCAATGAAGACTTAATTAATAAAGGTATAGAGCAGTTAAGCTCAGATTCTTTTAACCAACTTAATAAAGAAAAATTTAAAAGACAATGGGCGAAAAAATTAGAAAAACCCGAAATATATAAAGAAGAATACCTGAAGAAATATTTCCCAGAAGGAACCAGAGAGCTTAAAGACCTCCTCAATGAAAGAACTCTAACGGAATTACTAGGACCGCATTTATATATCTCAGAACCAGAAGTAAGCTATAAAAATATGCAGAAAACATTTAAACATTTCGAGGTTAATCTTGAAGAAATTCTTTGCTTTGGTTCGAGTCCTAATCTTTCGAAAAATATAAGCGAACTAGCTCAAAATATTCAATCTGGTATTCCTGTTTTTAGTGTGAAATCTGAACCTTTTAGCAAGTATGACAGTGGATTATGGAGCTGTGCCTGCAAAAACCCTTTAGAATTTATAAAGGAAATTACTTCTGGAAAATCATCTGAAGAACTGATTGGGAAAGAAAAAGACGATGATTATGAGAATGTAACCATTTCACACATTTTTAAAACGCTACTTAATCTAAGTGAGTTCACAAAAAAACTTAATAATGAAGAAAAGGTAGAGCTTATTAATATAGATCAAAAAGATCTTGATTACTTTAAAAAAATCATGTTTTCTGAAGCGCTATACCCATCCAATACAAGTCCAAATGCCTTAAACATAACCATTTCTAAAGCAACCGCTAAATTAGCAACAAAAGCAGGAAACGCTGTCTCAAGCGCTTTAAAAATGAATATCGTAGGAAAACCAAAGTCTACATCTGTAGAAGTTGATTTTGCCCTAGCGTCTTTAACTTTAGATGGAGGAAACGATGTTGTAAAGGAAGCCATAGATATAAAAAACTCCTATAAAACGTTTTTTGAAAAATTAAGGAATTTCATCATAAAAACGGGAATAACACCAGCACAAGCTACAGAATTAGCTTTTAAGGAAACTATTAAAAGCTATCATGAGGTAGAAAAAATTAATTACAATATAAAAAAATTGGTTGAAGGCCCCAAAGGTGCAAATAATTGGAGACAATTCGGAATAAATCAGTCCAATGAAACAAGAAAAAAAGCACGTATTGGAGTTCAGTATTTAATCCCATCAATGCCTGTTTTTCTTGCTATCTCTGCAACTACCGCAGCAAGTACTGCACTCGATTTAGCTGGGGTTTCAATGGATACGCTTGGGCATACAACAAAAATTTTGAGCATAGGAAGTTTCGCTGTTTCCACTTTTGGCTTAACTACAAAAGCGTATTCAACAAAAAAGCTTGTTCAAGCAAATAGAGATAACCTTCCTAAAGCTAATTATGCCTTTGCACAAGCAAATGTAAAAATGTACGCCGCTCAAAGAGAAAGAGAAACCCAGCTTGCAATAAGATTAAGAGGAGCAACAAAAAACAAAATAGAAGCTAAAAAACTAGACTCCACAACGAAAAATACATTATTAAATAATTCTGTTTTAATAGAAGAAGAAAAAGAAGAGATACAAGAATTTAAGATTCCTGAACACATAAATACAACCCAAGATAAAAGCAGAGAACTTATGAGTCCTTTGACGATCTATAATGATGACGATAACTTTAGTCTTTATAGTGAGACAACGCAAACAAATCTTCCGTTAGAAAATAGGTTAACAAAAGAGGAAACGATACAAAGCACAAAAAAATCAGGTAAAACAAAAAAGTGCAGATCAGATGTCAAAAACATGCCCCAAATACCGTTTGGTGACCTTACAGAGGCAGAAGAATTATTAGACCTCAATGCTGGCAATCAATATTCATCAGATGAAAAATCCGCTAATTCTTCTATTGAGGATGTAGATTTGGAAGAAGGAAGTAAACATGAATCAGACTCACTATCCGAAACGGGTTCAGCCTATTATTCCACAAAGGAAGAAGCCTCTATAACAAATGAAGATATTAATTATAAAGATTCTTTGCGCGGCCTAGAGGAGGGCAACGATACGAATTCTCAAAAGACACAGTCAACAGAAGAAAAAGAAGATCAAACACTATCGCAGCTTAAGGAAGCTCAAAACAAATCAAGTAGTTCTGAATCAAATGAAACGAAATCAAGTAAAAAGTCCAAAAAAAAGGCAACAATAGAAGGTCATAAAGCACGAAAAAAACTGTAGTGAAGAAAAGTGAAAAAGCTATTATATAAATTCATTGCCTATGGAAAAGCACCCTTTTACATGTTAACAATTATGTTTGGGATGCAACACGTATTAGCATCGACTTCGCCGTTTTATTAGAAGGATTAAAACACAAGACTATTGCAAGGAGAAAGCGATATCAACAGACTCATGTACAGGTGAACTAAGCTATTTTCAGTGTTTTAATTCTCGGAATATAAAAGGACAAAAAAGCTACAATAGCAGACAGCGTTTATGATTTACGGGTGAAAAAGATAAAAAACTATTTTTTGTTAAATAATTTTAGTTCTAGATTGGAAATACCTCAATCGTTCTTGCTTGTAAGAAGAAAATATGCTGCTGAAGAAAAGTACTGCCACGGTTTTTAAAAAAATAGGGGAGTGTTAAAAGCAGCTTGCTTCTCTTTTTATTCGATAGGTTTCACAAAAAAATCCGGGTCCATCTCGGTTTTCAACAATAGGGCTTCACTAAAGTCTGTTGGTACTTTAGCAGGCACAGTTGGCTGTCCATTCTCGTCTTTTTCATACCAAGTAATTTGTTTTGGCAAGCGCAAATTAGCTACAAATTCCCAGCTGTTATATCGAATCAGATGAAAATCATTATTAACTTTTTTGCTAAAAAAGGTAACAGTATACCCCAACCACTCCATTTGATATGTTTCTGGATGGTAATAAACAAAATAATTATCATCTGGAGAAGTGCCTACATTTGCCTGATAAGAAATTTTAAACCCAGGATAGCTTTTACCTTCAAACTTTAAATCGGGTATCTTTTCATAGACAATTCCGTCATCTGCAAGTACAAAAGGCATGGCATAAAAATAGAAATATAAATTATAATAAAAATCTTTATTTCCTTTAAAAGAAGTTGAATCTTTTTGTTGTAACCAAACTTCTTTTCCGTCAAAACCCAAAGAATAATTTGGCGCTGCAATATGTGTTTTTCTGGTTTGCAAGTTCGTGGTATGCCTCTCATCTTTTAAATTAAAGGCCAGCACTTGAGCCGCTCTCCAGGTTACTAATCCGCCGTGTTTTTCAAATACGTTTCCCAGTTTTTCTGGAAAATAAGCTTCTTTACTTTCTTCTAGACTAGCGTCTAAAAGAGGTCCTGTCAACTTTTTTTTTGGTGCCTGTTTACAGGAAAAGAAAAGGAACAAAGTAAAAACTAATAGGATTGATCTATTCATTATTGCCGATTTTAATTAATTTTCGATTTATTTCAATCACCTTTGTGTCTTATTTATTAAAAAAAACTTACAAGATTTCTATAATTTCTGTGCGATAATTTCTTGAACTACTTCGGGATTTAATAAAGTACTGGTATCTCCTAGATTGGAAAGTTCATTCTGTGCAATTTTACGTAAAATTCTTCGCATAATTTTTCCTGAACGTGTCTTTGGCAATCCGTTGGTAAACTGAATTTTGTCTAGTTTTGCAATGGGCCCAATTCGATCGGAAATTAATTGATTAATTTCTTTTCGTAAATTTGTGTGATTTCTACTTTCTCCAGCATCTTTTAAGGTTACGTAACCATATAAAGCACTTCCCTTTACCTCGTGAGGAAAACCAACAATGGCAGATTCTGCCACGGCAGGGTGTTCATTAATCGCGTCTTCAATAGGTGCTGTTCCTAAGTTGTGTCCCGAGACAATAATAACGTCATCTACCCTACCGGTAATTCTGTAGTATCCTACCTCATCCCTTAAAGCACCATCCCCTGTAAAATAAGTGTTTTTATAAGTAGAAAAATAGGTTTCTTTATATCGTTGATGGTCTCCCCAAATAGTTCTTGCAATACTTGGCCAAGGAAACTTTATGCACAGCCTTCCTTCAACTTGGTTTCCTACTAATTCTGTCCCGTGCTCATCCATCAAACATGGCTGAATTCCAATAAATGGCAAAGTGGCATAGGTGGGTTTTGTGGGAGTCACATACGGAATTGGCGTAATCATAATGCCGCCTGTTTCTGTTTGCCACCAGGAGTCTATAATTGGACTTTTCCCCTTTCCTATATTATCATTATACCAGTGCCAAGCTTCTTCATTAATAGGCTCACCTACAGAACCTAGCACTTTTAAAGAAGACAAATCGTATTTATTTACAATGTCAACTCCTTGTTTTGCCAAAGCTCTAATGGCCGTTGGCGCAGTATAAAATTGATTGATTTTATGCTTTTCTACGATTTCCCAAAAACGTCCAAAGTCTGGATAACTAGGCACCCCTTCAAATAATACGGTAGTTGCACCATTGGCCAACGGACCATAAACAATATAACTGTGTCCCGTAATCCAGCCAATATCTGCCGTACACCAATACACCTCATTTTCTTTGTATTGAAAGGCATTCTTAAAGGTATATGCGGTATACACCATATACCCCGCAGTGGTATGAACCATTCCTTTGGGTTTACCAGTAGATCCAGAAGTATATAAAATAAACAATGGATCTTCCGCATCCATAATAGTGGCTTCACATTCTGCGGAAGCATTCTCTAACAAAGGTTGCAACCATAAATCACGTCCTGCTTTCATCTTTATTGATGAATTAATGCGTTTTACCACCAAGACCTTTTCTACACCCGCACAGCTTTCTAGCGCTTCGTCTACAATTCCCTTTAAATCGATGATTTTGGCACCGCGATAAGAACCATCTGAAGTAATAACCATCTTACAATCGCTATCATTTATTCGTGTGGCCAATGCGGTAGATGAAAAACCGGCAAAAACCACTGAATGGATGGCGCCAATTCTTGCACACGCCAATACAGAAATTGCTAATTCTGGAATCATAGGTACATAAATACATACGCGATCTCCTTTTTTAATTCCTTGTTCTTTTAATACATTGGCAAATTTATTTACCCGATGATATAACGCTCTATAACTAATTGCTTGCGAAGCTTCTTCTGGATTATTGGGTTCAAATAGAATCGCTGTTTTATCTCCTCTAGTGGCCAAATGCCTGTCTATACAGTTTTCTGTAATATTTAATTTTGCTCCTTTAAACCATTTTATTTCGGGCTTAGTAAAATCCCATTCTAAAACAGACTCCCACTTTTTACGCCAAATAAAATGCTCTTCTGCAATCTCTTCCCAAAAATTTTCAGGCTCATGAATTGATTTTCTATAGACTTGATAGTATTCTTCTAAATGTTTTATGTGGTAATTACTCATTGTTTAAAATTTTAATGGGTTGCAACTCCCGCATCTGAGGGAATTCTAATATTAGTTACGATATCTTGTACTTCTTGCGGAGGAAGGGGCGTAAAACGAGACACCACGATGGAAATAGCAAAGTTTACGATCATAGCCACCGTACCAAACCCTTCTGGTGAAATTCCAAACCACCAATCCTTATCTGTGCCTCCACCAAAATAATCAAATTTAAATTTTAACATATAGAAAAGCATTAATAAAACACCAACCACCATTCCTGAAATAGCGCCTTCTTTATTCATTCTTTTACTAAAAATTCCTAAAATAATGGAAGGAAAAAAAGAGGCTGCCGCAAGTCCAAAAGCAAGGGCTACTGTGGCGGCGACAAAACCTGGCGGATGAATGCCAAAATAACCAGCAACACAAACGGCCACAACAGCCGATAATCTTGCTGCGATTAATTCTCCTTTTTCAGAAATAGATGGTTGTATCATCTTTTTAATTAAGTCATGAGAAACAGCCGAAGAAATTACCAATAAAATTCCTGCTGCGGTAGATAATGCCGCTGCCAAACCACCGGCTGCTACCAAAGCAATAACCCAATTAGGCAGGTTTGCAATCTCTGGATTTGCCAATACCATAATATCTCTATCTACCACTAATTCATTTTTAGATGCATCTGCTAAATATTGCACCTTCCCATCTTTATTTTTGTCATTAAAAGTGATCAATCCTATTTTCTCCCAATTTCCAAACCAATCGGGCAAGGTGGCATATTCCTTTTCGCTCACCGTTTCTATTAAGTTTGTTCTAGAAAAAACTGCTATTGCCGGTGCTGTTGTGTATAAAACAGCAATAAACAACAAGGCCCATCCTGCTGACTTTCGTGCATCGGAAACTTTTTTTACGGTAAAAAACCGAACAATAACATGCGGCAATCCGGCTGTACCTACCATTAATGCTGCCGTAATAAAAAACACATCTAATTTAGATTTGTTACCCGAAGTGTATTCCGAAAATCCCAAATCTCTATGTAACTCATCGAGTTTATCTAATAAATAAACACCATTTGCATCTGTTGCGCCAAAACCTAATTGTGGAATTGGATTTCCAGTCATTTGAATGGAGATATAAATAGCAGGAACCATAAAAGCAAAAATTAACACACAATATTGTGCTACTTGTGTATAGGTAACACCTTTCATACCGCCTAAAACAGCATAAAATAAAACAATAACCATTCCTATAACTACTCCTGTGCTAATATCTACTTCTAAAAAACGAGAAAACACTAGGCCAACACCGCGCATTTGTCCAGCGATATAGGTAAAGGAAACGATTAAAGCACAAAAAACGGCCACCGCTCTTGCTGTGTTCGAATAATACCGATCACCAATAAAATCTGGCACTGTAAATTTCCCAAATTTTCGCAGATAAGGGGCCAATAGCAGTGCTAATAAAACGTATCCACCGGTCCAACCCATTAAATAGACAGAACCGTCATACCCATTAAAAGAAATGATTCCAGCCATAGAAATAAAAGAGGCCGCACTCATCCAATCTGCTGCAGTGGCCAAGCCGTTTGCCAAGGGAGAAACATCGCCACCGGCAACATAAAACTCTTTAGTAGAACCGGCTCTTGACCAAATAGCAATTCCTATATAAATGGCAAAAGTGATGCCCACAAGAATCCACGTCCATAGTTGTAAAGTCATAATTATTTATCTAGATTGTATTTTTTATCCAAGGAATTCATTAAGCGGATATACACAAAAATTAAGATAACAAAAACATAAATAGCGCCCTGTTGTGCAAACCAAAACCCCAATTTAAACCCTCCTATTCGTATTGTGTTGAGTTGTTCTACCAATAGAATTCCGAAAACAAAAGATACCACAAACCATATAGATAGGAGTATGGCTAAATATTTTAAATTAGTTTTCCAATAATCTTCATGATTTTTTTCGGGCATAATTAAGTAGATTTTAATTTCAACTAAATTAACAAATAAAAACCACTTTATAACCCTCTCAAATTAAGCAGTAAAATATTCTTAAAAACAACATCTTTATTTGTTGCCCAAATTTAACTGCCGTCTTCCAAAACTCTATAAAAGAGATGCTCGATTTTAGACCTGAAATTTTAACTTGCCAATGGATGAATGTTCTAAACTGTTTGATATTTCATATTTCGAGTTCGCTAACGAAAATTGGTCATCGCCACGAAACAATAAATAAATTCCCCCTTTCTAATGAACAAATTTTTCGATATTTACAAAGTAATATCTTTCGCGTTGTACATTAAATAAAAACGCATAAAAAATTGCTTTTCATGGTTTTATCTTCCGAAATTTTTCTTCTTATTGCTAACAATTGGCTGATTATTTTACTGTTTTTTTTAATTTCACTCTTATACGCATCGGTTGGTTTTGGCGGTGGGTCTAGTTATCTCGCCATTTTAACCCTTACCGCAATGACATTTCCACAAATTAGAGCCACCGCCTTGTTATGCAATATTGTGGTGGTTGCTGGAAATGTATATCGATATCAAAAATTGGGTACCTATACCTGGAAAAAGGTAATTCCCTTAGTCGCTTTTAGTGTGCCCTTTGCTTTTTTAGGTGGATTTTTAAAAATAAGCCAAACCTTTTTCTTTATCTTATTAGGACTTACACTTCTTTTTGCCGCTATGAGTATGTGGTTTTCCAAGAAAATTAGTGGTCTTCCTGAACAAATCAACCGTTTTAATGGCTCAAAAAATGCGGCATTTGGTGTAGCCATTGGTTTTATTTCTGGCATGGTAGGCATTGGTGGAGGAATCTTTCTTGCCCCATTGTTATACTGCACAAAGTGGGATCTTCCCAAAAAAATAGCAGCAACCGCTAGTTTATTTATTTTACTCAATTCTATTTCAGGTCTTTTTGGACAGTATTTAAATCCAGATTTCGCGGTGAACTGGCGCGTAACTTCCGTTCTATTGATAACTGTTTGTATTGGCGGACAACTTGGAAACAGCTTAAGTCTACGATTAATTAGTCCTATACAATTAAAAAAAGCAACAGCCATTCTTATCGCTTTTGTGAGTCTTCGAATATTAAGCAGGTATTTATAGTGATTTTGTTTCTATTTATCTAAAATATAAAACAGCCCAAGTGACACTTTCTCTTAGTAGCAGGCAAAAAAAAAGAAAACCTACTCCCACTCTTAGGAATATTCTTGTATAGTACCTATATAAAAGTGATAAATAACATCTTTTTTGAAGGAAAAAAGATAAATTATTTTTTTTAAATTGTTTAATAATTTTAACAAAATATTAAACAATATATGATTTAATATGTCTAGTTTTACTAGAAATAAATAAAAGCATATCTTATGAAAATTAAAAATGTATTCTTTGCAGCTTTACTACTAGGACTTACCTCTTTACAAGCATGCAAATCAAAAACAGCAACGGAAGAATCTGTAAAAGAAGTACTCACTGCACAAGTTGAAGAAGAATCGACAAAGCCAATGACGATTGTTGACGTTGCGATTGCTAATGAAAATTTTTCAACATTAGTTACTGCAGTAAAAGCAGCTGATCTAGTTGGAGTATTAAGTAGTGATGGTCCTTTTACCGTATTTGCACCAACCAATGATGCATTTGCACAATTACCTGAAGGAACGCTTCCTAATCTGATAGATCCAGCAAATCAAGGAACGTTGTCTTCCATTTTAACCTACCATGTGATTTCAGGGAAATTTGATGCTGCAACGGTTATCGATGCAATCAAAAGTAATGACGGAGAATTCGAAATTGTTACGGTTCAAGGAGGTAGCTTAACAGCTTCTTTACTGGATGGAAATGTTATTTTAACAGACCTAGCAGGAAATATCTCAACTGTTGTGATTGCAGATGTTGCGGCTTCGAACGGAATTATACACGCAATTGATACTGTATTAATGCCTGAATAAAAAACTAAAAATAAATTTTGGTTGATTAAAATCCGTTGCTCATTTCTTTGAGTGACGGTTTTTTTATTGCAACTCTAACAAACTATCTTTAAATCGTTTTTTTAATATGCTTAAAATTCTTTTGTTGTACTCCGAGCTATTCACTAGATAACCGTTAAATTCCTCCAAGGTAAAAAGACCAATAATGATACCTACAAGTTTGTTTTTTAATCGCGCATCTTTGCTTAGCGCATTTTCAATAAATAAAAAGGCTTTTTCTTTTGAGATATTGTCAAAGTTTGTTTTTCTACTCAGTACATGTTCTTTAAAAAAAGCAATTAAAATTGAATGTTGCAATTTGATAATTGGGCGTAATGAAAGGTTTTGAAAAGTTTCAATTTCTGAACTCTTCTCTGTAGAGAGAATGTTTGTAAGAATAGGTCTAATACGTTGTTTATTTTCCATAGTTTAATTGTCTAATAGCTTTTCTAATTCATCTTGATAGTCATATTGTAAATCTTCGTGTAACGTAGACAATGCTTTTTTAATCATTAAGACCTGCCTATTAAAAACATTAATAAGTTGCTGTGACCTATTCATTGATGGTTTAAACTCTTGTAATTTCTTACAATAATACAACAGCAATTGAACCTCTGTTTCTTTCTTTTTTGAATATCGAATGTACTTTTTGGTAAGTGATAAAATTTTTCGTACACTTTTTCTAATAAAATAAAAGCTTGAGGTGTTTATTTCGCTAAAAAGCACGTCAATTTCTTCCTTTATACCGGCAATATATTGTTCTTCGCTTTCCGATTCGAACAATAAATACGTTAAGAGTTCTTTATTTTCTTTTTTAAATTTAGACAACTGTAAACACAAATCAGTGAGCTCCTTATTACTTTTATGAGCCAATTCGTCTTTGAGTTTTTTTACACTAACTGCTTTCATTAAGATAAATAATCTAATACGTTTTTTTCAATTCTTTCCAAAACGTTTTCAGTAGCTGCTTTCACAAAAGGTTCTCCTGTAATTTGTTCGTATAATTCAATATATCTGTTTGAAATTTCGATTATTTTTTCATCCGACATAGGAGGTACTTGCTGATTTTCTTTTCCTTGAAATCCGTTTTCAATTAACCATTGACGCACAAATTCTTTAGACAACTGTTTTTGAGGTTCTCCTTTTTGTTGTCTTTCTTGATAACCTTCTATATAAAAATAACGAGAAGAATCTGGTGTATGAATTTCATCAATCAATACAATTTTCCCTTCTTTTGTTTTTCCAAATTCGTATTTGGTATCTACCAAAATCAAGCCCCTTTTTAGCGCGATTTCTGTTCCTTTATTAAATAGTTTTCTCGTATAATCTTCTAAAACCAAATAATCTTCTTCGCTCACAATTCCTTGTGCTAAAATGTCTTCTCTAGAAATATCTTCATCGTGCTGTCCATTTACTGCTTTTGTAGAAGGCGTAATAATAGGCTTAGGAAACTTATCGTTCTCTTTCATACCCTCGAGCATAGAAACACCACAAAGGAGTCTTTTTCCCATTTTATATTCACGTGCTGCATGACCCGACAAATACCCACGAATAACCATTTCCACTTTAAAAGGTTCACACAACTTCCCTACGGCAACATTTTCATCGGGTGTTGCCAGAAGCCAATTAGGAACGATTTCTTCCGTTTCTTTCATCATTTTGGTGGCAATCTGATTTAATATCTGCCCCTTAAATGGAATTTGTTTGGGTAAAATAACATCAAACGCAGATAATCTATCTGTCGCAATCATCACCAAAAGTTTGTCATTAATAGTATAAACTTCTCGTACTTTACCTTTATAAACCGATTGTTGTTTTGGAAACTTAAAATTGGTATCGTTAATTGTACTCATTTCTTTCTTGTTGTCTTATTAAGGAACACAAAAGTAAACTAAAGACCAAAGACTAACAACTAATATCACTCCGTTTCAATGCCTTTATAAGCCAATATAATTTCTCTCACTAATTTGTGCCTCACCACGTCTTTATCGTCAAAATAAACCTGTGCAATTCCATGAACCTCTTTTAGTGCCAATAAAGCTTCTTTTAGTCCAGAAATTTGCTTTCTAGGTAAATCGATTTGTCCGGGATCGCCGTTAATAATAAATTTTGCATTTTTCCCCATTCTGGTTAAGAACATTTTCATTTGATTATGCGTGGTATTCTGCGCTTCATCTAAAATCACAAAAGCGTTGTCTAAGGTTCTTCCACGCATAAATGCCAAAGGTGCTATTTGTATAACTCCCTTTTCTAAATAAGATTCTAAACGTTCATGCGAAATCATATCGCGCAATGCATCGTACAAAGGCTGCATATATGGGTCGAGTTTTTCTTTTAAATCGCCTGGTAAAAAACCCAAATTCTCGCCAGACTCTACTGCTGGTCTGGTTAAAATAATTCTACGTACTTCTTTCTCTTTTAACGCTCTTACCGCCAGAGCAACGGCCGTATATGTTTTTCCGGTTCCTGCAGGACCCACTGAAAAAAGCATGTCGTTTTTAGCCATCAAAGCAACCATTCTACGTTGATTTTCAGTTTGTGGTTTTATTAATTTACCATTCGTTCCATGAACTAAAACATCACTTTTATCATAAGTAGCTTTATCTTCTTTTCCATTGGAAGTAAGAATACGCTCAATGCTATTCTCATCTAATTTATTGTATCGGTTGTAGTAATTAACGAGGCGTTCAAAACGTACTTCAAATTGATCGAGCAAAATTGCTTCGCCGTAAATTTTTAATTTCGATCCGCGAGCAACAATTTTTATTTTAGGGAAATATTTTTTTAATTGATCAACGGTGCCATTCTGTGTGCCAAAAAAATCTGTTGGATTGATTTCTGTAAGCTCTATGATACGTTCGTTCAAATGTTTAAATTTTAGAGGTTAAGTACTTTATAATTCGATTTAAAAATAACGAATAAATTTGCCAAATTGATTAGCTTTACGAAAAATAATTACCGATTTTTACAAACTTAATTAACAACCCTTTTTCATGTCATTAATTACCTTAACAACCGATTTTGGCACAAAAGATCACTTCGTTGGCGCTGTAAAAGGAGCTATTTATACTGAGTTACCCGATGCGAAAATTGTTGATATCACACATGAAATATCACCCTTTAACATTACAGAAACAGCTTATATATTAAAAAACTCGTACAAAAGTTTTCCAAAAGGAACGATTCATATTATTGGAGTCGATTCTGAACTTAGCGAGAGCAACATACATATTGCCTTAGAATTGGATGGACATTTTTTTATCTGTCCCGATAACGGGTTAATTTCTATGATTGCCTTAGAAATAAATCCTACAAAAATTGTAGCCATTAATATTCACGACAGAATAGAAAGCAGTTTTCCTGTTTTAGATGTTTTTGTGCAAGTGGCTTGTTTTATTGCTCGCGGTGGTAGTTTAGGGGTCATTGGAAAGGAAATTAAATCATATAAAAAAATGATTGAAATTCAACCAAAAGTAAATCAAACACAAACAAAAATGATTGGCGGGATTATTTATATTGATAATTATGGAAATATTATTAGTAATATTCGTCAAAAAATGTTTCATGAAATTGGAAAAGGAAGAGACTTTAAAGTAACGGCATCTCGATATTCATTTACCAAAATATTTAGCAAATACAATGAAATTATCGCAAAAGACACGACGGATAATTGCCAATTTGATGGAAGTAAATTAGCGATTTTTAATTCTGCTGGATATTTAGAAATTGCCGTCTACAGAAGCAACTTAAAAACAGTAGGTGGGGCATCTACGCTTTTAGGATTAGATTACCGAGATTCTGTAACCATTGAATTTTACAATAAAATAGACCTCGAATACATCAATTTAACCTAGAAATATGTTTGTACGAATTGTAAAAATGAGTTTTAACGCCGAGAAAATCAACACTTTTAAAGAGATCTTCCAATTAAAAAAGAAATTAATTAGAGCCAGTAAAGGTTGTAGTTTATTAGAATTATACCAGGACAATAAAAATCCTGAAATTTTTTTCACTTATAGCTACTGGGAAACAGAACAAGATTTAGAAAATTACAGAAATTCCGATTTATTTAAAAATGTTTGGGCTAAAACCAAGATATTGTTTAATGACCAACCACTAGCCTGGAGCGTTAATAAAATTGTAAGCTTGCCTTAATGAACTTCAACTTTACCCCTTTTCCCTTAATAGAAACCGAAAGATTACGATTGCGAGAGCTAACTTTTGAAGATGTTGAAACTATTTATAACCTAAGAACCTATAAAAAAATAAATCAATATATCACCAGAAACATCCCTAAAAACCTCTCGGAAGCAAACCAGTTTATTCAAATGATTTTGGAGTTAGTTGCCAAAAACAAAGCAGTTTTATGGGTGATTGACCTAAAAGAAACCAACCAATTAATTGGAACCATTGGTTTACGCCATTTTGATGTTGCCCCTGATTATGCCGAAATTGGCTATGAATTAAATCCCGATTTTCAACAAAAAGCATTCATGAGTGAAGCGTTAGAAAGTGTCTTACATTTTGGATTTCAAACCTTACATTTAAAAACCATTGAGGCAATTACACATAAAAATAATATGGCTTCTATTGCGTTATTAAAAAAATATTTATTTGTTTTTCAAGCTCAAAAACGTGATAAAGGTTTCAAAAATAATCGTATTTTTCAAAGAACCAATTAAAGAAAAACGCGAGCCCTAGAATAAAAAATCTCAAGAATCAGGGAATTGTGAAAATTTAAGATGCGTACAACATGATATTGATTAAGTTTGCTCTGCCTGCGGCAGGGAAGTCTCGAATACGAGATGAGAATGCAAAAAAGAAAAAATGAATAGGAAAAAGATACATCAATTATAATTCAGCGGCTTAGCATCGTAGCGCAGAAATAAAAACACACTAAGAACCAAAGGATTAAAGAACCTCTATATAAGAGCAAATACCATAGAAACGTTCGTTTGTTAGTCATTAATCAGAAGAATAAGACATCATTAAATACTATGTATTCAATACTGAAAAAAGAATTTAACTCATTTTTTGCTTCACCCATCGCTTATTTGGTGATTGGTGTATTCTTATTAATTAATGGATTATTTCTGTGGATCTTTAAAGGTGAATTCAATATTTTAAACGCTGGTTTTGCAGATTTAAACAGTTTTTTCTATATATCTCCGTGGATTTTTCTCTTTTTAATTCCAGCAATTACCATGAAAAGTTTTGCCGACGAATACCATACGGGCACAATAGAAATATTAAAAACAAGACCCCTTTCTAATTGGCAAATTGTTTTAGGGAAATTTTTTGCGTCGCTACTATTAGTCTGTTCCGCCTTAGTTCCAACCTTTATTTATGTGATAACCATATACCAGTTAGGCAGTCCGTTGGGCAATATAGACCTAGGAAGTACTATTGGCTCTTATGTAGGCTTACTCTTTCTGGCAGGCACTTATACCGCAATAGGCTTATTTTGTTCTACACTTTCAAAAAATCAACTAGTGTCATTTATCATAGCACTATTTAGCACGTTTATTTTGTTCTATGGCTTTGATGCTATTTCAAATTCCTTCAACAACCAAGGAGCCACCCTAAAACAATTTGGCATTAACCAACATGTTAAAAGCATTTCTCGAGGGGTCATTGATACCAGAGATTTGGTGTATTTTATAAGTGTGACACTTTTCTTTTTATACATCACCAAACAACAATTGCGTAATGAATAAAAAAACAAAACATCTCATCTTTCTTTTCTTTGGATTGCTTCTACTCAACTTTGCAAATCAAAAAATATACAAACGCTTTGATTTAACCCAAGACAAACGCTATACCTTGTCTAAAATCACCCAAGATATTCTAACAAAGATTGATCAAGAACTTTTAATAAACGTTTACTTAGAGGGCGATTTTCCCTCCGAATTTAAAAGACTACAAATAGAAACACGGCAATTTTTAGAAGAATTAAATGCAGAAAATGGACAGGTGGTTTTTCAGTTTATACACCCCGCATCTCAAGCAGAAAAACTGATTAAGAAAGGAATGAATCCAAGCCAATTAACAGTGGAAGAAGGCGGTAAATTATCTGAAGAAATTATTTTTCCCTGGGCAGAAATTAGTTATCGAAATAAAAAAGCCATCGTAAATCTATTGCCCAATAGCTTAGTGAGATCTCAAGAAGAACAATTGCAAAATGCTGTTGAAAATTTAGAATTTTCCTTTCTAAGCGCCCTGCGTTCAATCTTAAAAAAAGAAAAGAAAAAGATTGCTATTATTACGGGTAATGGCCAACTTAAAGACCTTTATTTATATAGCTTTTTATCCGAAATAAGCAAAAAAAACAGCTTAGCCAAATTCACCTTAGATTCTGTTGCAAGCAATCCTCAAAAAGCATTGCAGGATTTAACAAAATTCGATTTGGCAATTATTGCGAAACCCACAGAAAAATTTACTGATCAAGAAAAATTTGCACTCGATCAATTCATTACCCATGGCGGAAAATCTTTGTGGATGATAGACCAAGCACAAGCAGATTTAGACAGTTTGTACAACAATGGAAAAATGCTTGCTTACCCCAGAGACCTTAACCTAACCAATTTGTTTTTCTCTTATGGCATTAGAATTAACAACCTACTGATTAAAGACATTTACTCGGCAAAAATTTCTTTAGCCACAGGAAATATTGGCAACAAACCGCAATTTCAAAACTTAAATTGGTTTTTTAATCCCTTAGTAAACGGTAACCCAATCCACCCAATTACAAAAAACATATTGCCCGTTCGTTTGCAATTTGCCACTCAAATAGATACGCTAAAAAACAACATTAAGAAAACACCTTTATTGGTAAGCTCTCAATTCACACAAAAAGTAGGGCTCCCTAATTTTATTGAATTACAGGATATTGCAGAAGAACCCATTAAAGAAAAATACAATTCTGGTTATCAGGCTTTTGCCTTTTTACTGGAGGGTGACTTTAATTCTGCCTACAAAAACCGAATAAAACCCTTTTCCACCTCATTATATAGAGAAAATGCAATCGCCAATAAAATGATTATTATTTCTGACGGGGATATTGGGAAAAATCAGCTTTTAAAGGGCAAACCACAGGATTTATCTATAGACAAATGGACCAGTGAGGAATTTGGAAACAAAGATTTTTTATTAAACGCTGTCGATTATTTACTGGATGATGAAGGTCTTTTAACGCTTCGAAATAAATCACTGCAAATAAATCTATTAGACAAACAAAAGGCATTTAAAGAACGAACGTTTTGGCAATTTATCAATGTAGGACTTCCCTTGACCATGCTTTTTGTCTTTGGGATACTATTTAATTATTTAAGAAAGAAAAAATATGCTTGATTTGGCTAAACGCCCCCTAAGCAGGCTGTTTTTTAGCGCCCAAAGCACGATCTAATTTTTAAGCACTTATCAAGAAATAACAGAGATTAGACACCTAAAACGTTCGACGAACTCGGTAGAGCTATTTAGCCTGCTTTACAAGTCTAATAAATTATCGTGTATAAACTGATAATTCAAAACGCTTTGCAGCTTTTCTGAGCTAATAATTTTATAAGACAACTCCTTATTTACTTCAAAGACTGGAGGCTCAAATCCCAAACTCAATTTTGCATTGGTATAAAATTCTTTTCTAGTAGGATGATGGTTTGAACAGGCATTAAAGGTCTGATTCCAACTGTTTTGATGAATAATACGATGAATAATTTCAACACAATCTTCTTGATGAATCATATTCACAAAACCGTTGGGCTGAGGAATTAATCGGCCGTTCATAAACCAATTTCCCGGTTGCCGGTTGTACCCAAATAAGCCAGCAAAACGAAGAATCGTTGTCTCAAAATAGCTCGTGTTTCTAAATAATTGTTCAATTTGAACTAAAGATGTCTCTGCCGTCCTGTTCTCTTCTGTAACTACAGCATTGTTTTGCGGGTAAACGGAAGTAGAACTAATAAAAATCACTTTCTCTACCCTAGAGATTTCAATTTGCGCAATAAGACTTACAAAAGCATCAATATCTTTGCAGGTAATTGCAATAATTAAAATATCGGTCTCTAAGAAATCATCATATTCTTCTCTCTCAGAGATATTAATTAAATAAGGTTCAATTTCTAAAGCGGCTAAGTGTTTCACTTTTTCTTCAGAAGTGGTAGATCCTTTCACCGAGAATCCCTCTTCTATTAGCGAAACTGCCAAAGGTTTTCCTAACCAGCCACAACCTAAAATACTAATTTTTTTCACATTATTACATTTAAAATTCATGGGGAATTCAGGCCATTCTCTTCAATCTTAACGGCAAGGCTGCTCATCATCACAACAATTCTCATCTTTTACTAACTTACAGGAAACAACGGCTAATAAAGCCCCAATAATTGGTGCCAGTATATACAGCCATAATTCGTCCATGTTTCCAGAAATCATTGCAGGCGCAAACGACCTCGCTGGATTCATAGACGCATTGGTAATGGGACCTGCAAACAGAGCCTCCAACAATACAACACCTCCAATTGCGATGCCAGCAATAATTCCTATTTCTTTACTCCCTGTTGAAACGTTGATAATTACTGTCATCAAGAAAAACGCGAGTAATAACTCTAGCACAAAGGCTCGCCAAACATCAACCGTAGGAATTGTAGCCCCTAAGGTTTCACTTGTGGGAAAAAGAACGTATAAAATTACACTCGCCAAAAGAGCTCCTAAAACCTGCGCCACAATATATTTTGGAACTTCTTTCCAAGAAAACTTTTTTGCATAGGCAAATGCAATAGAAACCGCTGGGTTAAAATGGGCGCCAGAGATATCTCCAAACGCATAAATCATCGCCATAACAATTAACCCCCAAGTAATGGCAATTCCTACATGCGTAACACCACCTCCTGTTACTTCATTAATAGTCATTGCTCCAGTTCCGCAAAAAATCATCGAAAAAGTTCCAATAAATTCTGCAATGTATTTTTTCATCATGGTACAAAGATCAACAAATAAATAATCTTCTGCTTTAAGGATTTGTTATCTTTTCCTTTTTTAGCACTTTCATTAATAAAACCAATAATAAAACACCTATAAGAGCAATTAGAGTCATAATATTCCAAGTGGTTTCAAACCCGAATTTCCCCACCAATTGCATGCCAATATTGTGACCGAAAATATGGGCAAACGAAAATGCAATTGAATATAAGGCCATATACTCTCCTTGATTTCCCTTTTTGGCCCGTTCAACGGCAAAAGCATTTGAAAATGGAAACGCAATCATTTCACCAATGGTCATAAACAACATCCCTACTATTAAAATACCAATCCAAGCCGTTGTGTTTAAAACGATAAAACTACAAGCAATTAAAAATAAGCCAATTAACATGAGTTTTACTTTTAAATTTTTATTCCCATCTAACCACTTAATCAAAGGCATTTCAAAAAGAAAAATAAAAAACCCATTCATACCCATTAACAAACCAATTTCAAATTCCGATAAGAATCTCGCGTCTTTATAATACAACGGCATGGTAGAAAAATATTGCAGGAATACAAAACCAAAGAGAAACATGGCTGCAAAAAAGATCCAAAAGGCTTTATCTGAATATACCGAAACCGGATTTTTTACTTTTATTTCGTCAGAGATCATAGCCTTCTTCGGATGCAATACTTTTAATAATAAAAAGGCCGCAAGCATGCAAGTAATTCCATCAATCCAAAACAATCCGCCATAACTCATACTTGTAATAATAATTCCGCCAACAACAGGACCCGCCGAAAAACCCAAGTTAATGGCCAGTCTAATTAAGGTAACAGAACGCGTTTTATTTTCGGGCTTGCTATACGCACTTAATGCCACAAACATAGCGGGACGAAAAGAATCTGCCACCAACATCAAGATAAAAACACCAAAACAAAACCCACTAAAAGAACTGATAAATTGCAGCAGAATAAATAAAACCCCAGAAGCAAAAAGACTAAACAACATCACTTTATAATAGCCTATTTTATCTGTTAGTTTCCCCCCAAGCCAGGTACCTATAACAGAACCTAAACCAAAAGACGAAAGAATCCACCCCACATCTTCCAAAGAAAAATTAAGACTTTTGGTTAAATACAAAGACAAAAACGGGATTACCATGGTCCCAGCTCTGTTAATTAAAGTAATTAATGACAACCACCAAACCTCCTTAGACAAGCCTTTAAAAGCAGTAATATAACTACGAAATAATCTATTCATTTTGAGTACGATGTTAATGATTTCAATACACTATCTACGTAGAGCAAACCATAAATTGATTATAGAATATAAGTCTAGCTAAACATGCCAAACTATTATTAATCGTGCCTTTTAATTTACCATAAATAAAAACACACTATACGCCACTTTCTTGGTAAAACACCCCCTTTTTAAGGGCTTCTTTCAGGCTATTTTTCACCGCTCAAAGCTACCTCTTTATTTGTATTATACGATTTACTTATACAATATTATTTTGGGTAATTATATTGTACATTATAATAAATTGGCGTTTAAAAGCATTTCAACAATCTCATTAAATACAGACATCCCTGCAATACATCTGAACATTATTTTTATAAACCCCTTCCCTAAAAAATCTCCTAAAATAAAACACATTTCAACACGAATAAGCGCTACGAATATTTTGATATTAACTCGTACATTATAAGCTATCTATACAAATAAGAATGACATTAAAAAAACTACTTTGTATGAAACTTGCTAGCAATTCTTCTCCTTTTTTTTGCGCTTGTTTTAACAAAATTTTATTGTTTATTAAATCAACTAAATAATTAAACATTCGTATCTTTACGTTATAAAATTCTTACATCATGGCAAGTAAAAAAAACGTTAGCAGAGACAACATCATTTCTTGGTATATGGCATTTGTATTAGAGCACAACCATCCGCCAAAATCAATTTTCAGCTTCGCAAAACAAAACAATTTTGAGGAAGGAGACTTTTATAAGTTTTATGGCTCATTTCAAGGTCTTGAAGAAGCAATTTTTTCAGCATTTTTCAATAATGCAATGGAAGTTTTAGCAAAAAGCGACACCTTTGAAGCCTTCGATGCCAGAAACAAATTACTTAGTTTCTATTTTACTTTTTTTGAAATATTAACAGCAAACAGAAGCTATGTCATGTATGCGCTGGCTAAAATTGACCTAAAAAACTTAAAAGCTTTAAAAGGGTTAAAGAGCAGCTTCACAGGGTTTATTAAAACCTTAGACATTGAAAAAATCGATCTAAAACAAGAACAGTTAGAAAACATCCGAAACAAATCTTTTCAAGAATCTTCTTGGCTTCAATTGTTAGTAACGATGAAATTTTGGATGGATGATGTATCCCCTTCTTTTGAAAAAACAGATATATTCATTGAAAAATCTATCAATGCTCGTTTTGATCTTATGGACATTAAACCCCTAAAAAGTATCATTGATTTTGGAAAATTCATGTTAAAAGAAAAAGTAAAATTCAATTAAACGTTTATGAAAACGATCGATTCAATTCCTACCTCAAAAATACAACGCGCCACAAAACTTATGACCACTGGTGCAAAAGTTGGGGTGAATTATTTGAAATATTACGGTGATAAAATTACCAAAACAGAATTAGAAGCAAAAAACCGATTAAACCAAAACAACGCTGAGGATATTTATGAAGGTTTAAAAACTTTAAAAGGAAGTGCCCTTAAAGTAGCTCAAATGTTGAGTATGGAAAAAAGCATTTTGCCACAGGCCTATGTCGAAAAATTTTCATTAGCACAATTTTCTGTTCCTCCCCTATCTCCTGCACTGGTTTTAAAAACATTTAAAAAATATTTTGGCAAAAACCCCGATGAAATTTTCGATCAATTTGATGCCGTTTCTGTAAATGCAGCCAGTATTGGTCAAGTACATAAAGCAGAAAAAGACGGGAAAAAATTAGCCGTAAAAATTCAATATCCTGGAGTCGCAGAAAGTATTTCCTCTGATTTAGCCTTGGTAAAACCTATTGCTATTAAGATGTTCAATATTCGAGGAAAGGATTCTGATAAGTATTTTAAAGAAGTAGAAAATAAATTGGTAGAAGAAACCAATTATATTTTAGAAATTGAACAAAGCAAAGAAATAGTTGAAGCCTGTAAGCACATTCCTAATTTAAAATTCCCTAATTATTATTCTGAATTTTCTTCAGACAGAATTATTACAATGGACTGGATGAATGGTCTTCATTTGTCTCAATTTACTTCGAAAGACCAGCAAACATCAAATAAACTAGGGCAAGCCTTGTGGGATTTTTATATGTTTCAAATTCATAAATTAAAAAAAGTTCATGCAGATCCTCATCCAGGTAACTTCTTAGTTTCTCCTGAAGAAGCGCTTATAGTAATTGATTTTGGTTGTATGAAAACGATTCCTATGGAATTTTATACGCCGTATTTTGAATTGGCGAAACCAGATATTATTTCAAATCCAATAATTTTTGAACAAAAATTATTTGAATTGGAAATTCTAAGAAAAGACGATTCTAAAGAAGAATTAGATTTTTTTAGAAATATGTTTCATGAAATGCTAAGCCTCTTTACTCAGCCTTTTCACACAGAAGTTTTTGATTTTTCCGACGACACATTCTTTGGGAAAATATCTGATTTGGGTAGCAAATACGCAAAAAGCAGCGAATTAAAAAATATGAATGGCAACCGTGGTTCTAAACATTTTATTTATATTAACAGAACGTTTTTTGGCTTGTACAATTTAATGCACGATTTAAAAGCAAAAGAGGTGAAAATAAATAATTACAAAAATTATTAATGACCTATTTTAACGAAAAAAATATTGATGATCTAGATAAAATCTACCGTATTAATTTAATAAATAGTTGTTCTGGTTATAAGTCTGCTAATTTATTGGGTAGCGTTTCTGCTATGGGAACCCCCAATGTTGCGGTATTTAGCTCGGTGACGCATTTAGGATCTAATCCTCCTACCCTAGGCTTTATTTTACGTCCTACAACGGTTCCAAGAGACACCTATAAAAATATTAGAGAAACTGGGGTTTTTACCATCAATCACATTTTTGAAAATATTATTGAAGATGCACATCATACCTCCGCGAGGTATCCAGAAGAAGTTTCTGAATTTGATATGACCAATTTGCAATTGGAAACTAAAGAAGACTGTATTGCCCCTTTTGTAAAAGGCTCTCCAGTGCAAATGCAAATGAAATATATGGAAGAAGTCTATATAAAATCGAACGATGTACTTATGGTTGTTGCACAAATAGCGAAATTATACATTCAAGATGATTTATTGCACGAAGATGGTTTTGTGAATTTAGCAAAAGGAAAAGTTGCTACCATTAATGGTTTAGACGGGTATTCAATTCCCCTTTTAAAAACTAGATTCGAATTTCAGCGACCAAAAAAAATCTAAAGATCTCCATGAAAATTCTTGTAACAGGTGCTACGGGTTATATAGGAAAACGTTTAATTCCCTTACTTTTAAATGATGGTCACACCATTGTTTGTCCGGTAAGAGATTTTGAAAGAGCTGAAGATTATTTTAAAAAACAAGAACATGTTATTCTTGTTGAAGCCGATTTCTTAGAAGCAGACAGTCTCAAAAATATTCCAGACGATATCGATATTGCTTATTACCTGATTCATTCCATGTCTAATTCTGCCAAAGAATTTCATATATTGGAAGAAAAATGCGCCTTTAACTTTAAACGCTTTGCTGAGAAAACTTCTTTAAAGCAAGTTATTTATTTAAGTGGAATTACCAACGACACCAATTTATCTAGACACTTATTATCCAGAAAAAATGTTGAAAAAGCGCTGTCTTCTAAAATCTATGCTTTAACCACTTTTAAAGCAGGCATCATTGTAGGTTCTGGCAGTGCATCCTTTGAAATAATTAGAGATTTGGTAGAAAAACTACCCGCTATGATTGCACCAAAATGGCTAGAAACAAAAACACAACCCTTGGCTATTAGAGATGTTTTATCCTTTTTACACAAATCATTAGGCAAAAAGGAATTGTACAATACTTCGTATGATATTTTTGGACCAGAGGTATTAACCTACAAAGAAATGTTATTGCAGTTTGCTTCCGTAAGGAAGCTAAAAAGAACAATTACAACAGTTCCAGTAATGACCCCAAAACTATCTTCTTATTGGCTATATTTTGTTACTTCAACCTCCTATAAATTAGCTGCGTCATTAGTAAATTCTATGGGTGTAGAAGTGATCGGTAAAAAAAGCACGATTAATCAAGTATTAGCAATTACCCCGATGTCTTATAAAAAAGCGGTAAAATTGGCTTTTAAAAAAATTGAACAGAACAGTATTGTGTCGAGCTGGAAAGACTCTTATATAAGTAGCGGAAAACTAAAGAATTTTGTTCATGAATTTATCAATGTTCCAGAATTTGGCTGCTTTAAAGATTATAAAAAAAGAAACATCACAGACAGAGAAAAGGTTCTAGAAACGATCTGGTCAATTGGCGGAGATACGGGTTGGTATTACGGCACCTTTTTATGGAAAATACGCGGTCTTTTAGATCAGTTTTTTGGAGGGACTGGTCTACGCCGAGGCAGAAGACACCCTACCGATTTAAACATAGGGGATGCCCTAGATTTTTGGCGGGTAATTTTTGCCGATAAAAAGCAAGGGAAGCTGCTTTTATACGCAGAGATGAAAATGCCCGGAGAAGCTTGGTTAGAGTTTAAGATTGAAAATGGGACCCTTAACCAAACCGCAACCTTTAGACCAAAAGGCCTCGCGGGTAGGTTATATTGGTATGCTGTAATGCCTTTTCATTGGTTTGTTTTTAACGGAATGATTCAGAACATTAAAAACAAAAAGTAAGCTTGAAAAAACAAGAACTGCCACAAAAAATGTGCCCTGTGTGTAAAAGACCTTTTTCGTGGCGAAAAAAATGGGAAAAAAATTGGGAAAACGTAAAATATTGTAGTAAAAAATGCAGCAAAAACAAACAACTGGTTTAATTTGGTTTCAAAATAATTTAAGAGTTATAGATAATACATCTCTCTTTCATGCCTGTAAAAAACATCAAAAGGTAATGGCCGTATATGTTTTCGATAAACACTTATTTAATAAAACTATTTTTGATTTTCCTAAAATCAATAAATTCAGAGCTAAATTCCTTATAGAAAGCGTAGCCAACTTAAAAGCCGAATTGGCCCTTCTAAACATTACACTCCTCACTTATTTTGAGTATGTAGAACACATCATTCCGGAAATTTGTTCTGATTATAAGATTGATGAAGTTTATATTCAAAAAGAATGGACTTCAGAAGAGCTAGAAACCATAAATACGGTAAAAAGTAAACTAAAAGGCCCTACGGTTACTGCCAATTTCGATCAATTTTTATATCACCCAGAAGATATTCATTTAGATTATAATAATATTCCTAAGATTTTCACCCAATTCAGAAAACACGTAGAGCAACATGCAGAAATAAGAAAATTACTGGAAACACCAAAAAAAGACCTTGAAAATTATTTTGAAACCACCACAAAGATTCCCTCACTAACCTCCTTAGGATTTGAAGATTTTGTGCAACCTACATTTTCTGCATTCCCTTTTTTTGGCGGTGCACAGGCAGCAAAACAAAGAATACAACATTACTTTTTTGAAACCAAAAAACTAGCACACTACAAAGAAACCAGAAATGGCCTAATTGGCGAAGATTACAGTTCCAAACTCTCTGCGTGGTTAGCAAACGGAAGTGTTTCTGCAAAGGAAATCTATTGGCAAGTAAAAGAATTTGAAAGTGAATTTGGCGCCAATCAATCTACGTATTGGTTAATTTTTGAACTTCTATGGCGTGATTATTTTAAATTTATTTCATTAAAGCACGGCAATGCAATCTTTAAAACAGACGGTATTTTAAAGAAAAAATATCATTGGAACACGCATCGTGAAAAAGTTCAAAATTGGGTAGATGGAAAAACCAACGAGCCCTTTGTAAATGCCAACATGCTAGAACTACAACAAACAGGTTGGATGAGTAATCGAGGCAGACAGAATGTTGCTTCCTATTTCGCCAAAGAATTAGAAATAGATTGGCGCATTGGTGCGGCTTATTTTGAAGCTGTTTTAATAGATTATGATGTACATAGCAACTACGGAAATTGGATGTATGTTGCAGGAGTTGGCAACGACCCTCGCGACAGAAAATTCAACGTGCAACACCAAGCAGCACGTTATGACACCAACAAAAAGTATCAAAATTTATGGTTACAAACCAAATTATTTTAAATGAAAACACTCCGATTAATTCTGGGAGACCAACTCAATAGCGATCATACATGGTTTCAAAATACAGATAAAAATATCATTTATTGTATTTTTGAAATGTATCAAGAAACCAACTATGTTACCCATCATATTCAAAAAGTAGTTGGTTTTTTTGCGGCTATGAGAAATTTTGCTGAAGTATTAGAAGAGGCAACCCATAAGGTAATTTACTTCAAAATTTCAGACAAGAGAAACACACAAGAACTGCCCAAAAATCTTGAACTCCTTATTAAAGAGCATCAGATAGAAAAGTTTGAATATCAATTACCCGATGAATATAGGCTAGAGCTACAACTTAAAAATTTCTGCGCAACGCTAACCATTGAATCGGAAAATTTTTCTACCCAGCATTTTTATACTAAAAGAGACGAATTGGCTAGTTTCTTTACAGGTAAAAATCAATTTTTAATGGAAAATTTTTATCGATATATGCGCGCAAAACATGTCGTATTAATGGTGAATAGCAAACCCGAAGGAGGCAAATGGAATTATGACAAAAGCAACAGAAAAAAATGGAAAGGAGACGCCATAATTCCGCCAATGAAAAGCTTTAACAATAATCTTTCGGCGCTACTTATAGAAATTAGAAAAACAGGTATTAAAACCATTGGAAAAATAAATGCTACCTCTTTTGAATACCCCATTTCAAAAACCCAATCTTTAGAGCAATTAAATTACTTCTGTGAGCATTTACTGCTTCATTTTGGTGATTATCAAGATGCCATGCACACCCATCAAATATATCTTTTTCATAGCAAAATCTCTTTCGCGATGAATACCAAAATGATTTCCCCAAAAGAAGTTGTAAATAAGGTATTAGAAACCTATTACGCAAGAAAACACGAAATTGATATTTCTCAAGTAGAAGGATTTGTTCGTCAAATATTAGGTTGGCGCGAATATATGCGAGGAATGTATTGGATGCTAATGCCGAATTACAAAAAAGAAAACCAGCTCAATAATCAAAACAAGCTTCCTGCCTTTTTCTGGACAGGGAACACGAAAATGAATTGTTTAAAAAATGCGATCAACAATTCTTTAGATAATGGTTATGCACACCATATTCAGCGCTTAATGATTACAGGAAATTTTGCCTTGCTCACGCAAACAAACCCCAACGAAGTAGATGCTTGGTATTTAGGTGTTTATGTAGATGCCGTAGAATGGGTTCAATTGCCAAACACAAGAGGAATGAGTCAATATGCAGATGGCGGAAAAATTGCCACAAAACCATATGTTTCTAGCGGAAACTATATTCATAAAATGAGTAATTATTGCGATTCTTGTGTATACAACAAGAACGAAAAAACAACCAAAGATGCCTGCCCTTTTAACAGTTTATATTGGAATTTTCTAGACGCAAAAAAAGAAGAACTTTCGGGGAATTTTAGAATGAAAATGATGTATAGCCTGTATAACAAAATACCTTCAGAAGACCTCAACGCTATAAAAGAAAAAGCAAACCATATACTCAAAAACATAGATGCTTACTAAAGAAAAAATTAATATTGTTTGGCTAAAAAGAGATTTACGTCTTCAAGATAATGAGGCAATTTCAAACGCGATTTCTACTAAAAATCGCGTCCTTTTTATCTATGTTTTTGAAAACAGCCTACTAAATGACCAACATTATAGCAACAGACATTGGAATTTTATAAAAGAATCTTTAGTAAACCTAAACGAACGCTTAGTAAAACACCACACCAAAGTACTAACAATTACAAGCGAAGTTGTGCATGTATGTAACCAAATTCAGACTTTCTATGAAATAGACACCGTTTTCTCTCACCAAGAAACGGGATTATTGGTAACCTATAATCGAGACAAAGATTTTACGCGCTATTGTAAAAATAATTCCATCAAATGGGTAGAAAACAATAACAACGGAATTTTACGCGGATTACTGCATCGAACAGATTGGTTTGAACAATGGGATGCGTATATGTCAAGTTCCATGTTTTCTTTTACACCAAAAGGAACTCCGTTTCTAAATTTAGATGAAATTACAAAACTCGAAAACATTTTTTTTCACACATCGCTAGCGACACCAAAAGATAGTCCTTTTCAAAAAGGAGGTACAAAAATGGCCTACAAATATGCCGATAGTTTTTTTTCTGATCGACTTCAAAATTATGCTTACAACATTTCTAGTCCAAATTTAGCAAGAAAAAGCTGCAGCAGGTTATCTCCCTATATTGCTTGGGGCAATGTTTCTATTCGAGAAATCTTTCAAAAAGCACAGGCTATAAAAATAACACAACCGTCTGACAAAAGTACGAATGGCTTTATTTCAAGATTGCGTTGGCAAGCACATTTTATTCAAAAGTTTGAAATGGAACATACCATGGAAAACGCAAGCATAAACAAAGGATATCAAAAATTAAAAAAAAACATTTCAGATGTGTATCAAAAAGCTTGGCAAGAAGGGAATACGGGTTTCCCTTTAGTAGATGCCAGTATGCGTTGTTTAAATGAAACGGGGTATCTAAATTTTAGAATGAGAGCCATGCTTATTTCCTTTTTCACCCATAGCCTATGGCAACCTTGGCAAGCTGCAACCCAACACTTATCTCAACAATTTTTAGACTTCGAACCAGGTATTCATTTTCCTCAACTACAAATGAATGCAGGAGAAACAGGAATCAATGAAATACGCATCTACAATCCATTTAAAAATAGCATCAAACACGATAAAGAGGCCATTTTCATTAAAAAGTGGTGCCCAGAATTAGCCGCACTTCCGCTTCCGTTTATACACGCACCCTATCTTATGACTCCTTTAGAGGAACAATTTAACCGTTTTGAACTCGGTATTAACTACCCTAAACCCATTATAGATTTAAAAATTAGCAGAAAAAAAGCAAGTGACATTCTTTGGAACTTAAAAAAGACTACCGAAGTACGTGAAGAAAACTATAGAATTTTAAAAAAACACGTAATTAATAATGCAAATAAACGCTTGTTAGAACAAGAAGAATAACAAGTCTAAATATTTTGTTAAATTATGTTTAGCATTATTGATTAATCGTTAAACATTCGTATATTTGAGTATAAGATAAAAAAAATGGTTATCAATACTACCCATACCGATAAAAACAACAATGAGTTAGAGAATGGCATTGTTGGTAAATCATTTTCGTTCATTAAAAGTATAAAATTAGGCGGAATTGGATCTAAACGTATGATTATTGAAGAAGCGAGTGCCAATTTTAAAGATCAGCTAAACTTAGTTTCAGATATTAATTATGCAAATATAGAATTAAGACCCCATGGTCTTTTGATACGAATAATAAAAGGGCATAAAAGTTTTACTTGGGCCGTTCCTTATTATCAATTACATGTTTACAACACAGATGGGTTTAGTATACACGCACAAGGAAGATTTATTCGTTTAAAAAAGAATAAGTTATTCAAAGAAAACAAGAATTTTTTAGAAAAAATGTTTTTTTTAAAAGAAAAATATTTAGAAAAATATGAATTCCGATATGACTAATTTACGAGAATCCTCTATTGATAGAATTATAGAAATGGCTTGGGAAGACAGAACGTCCTTTGAAGCTATAGAATTCCAATTTGGACTAAAGGAAAAAGAAGTTATCCTATTAATGAGGAAGGAAATGAAGCTAAAAAGCTTTAAAAGATGGAGAGAGCGCGTGCAAGGAAGAGCAACAAAACACGAAAAATTAAGGACTTTCAAAAAAGGAAGGTTTAAGTGTACAAGACAAAAAACAATTTCAAATAACTCGATTTCCAAACGATAAACCTGAGTTGCTTTTAAGTTAGAGTTCTTAAAAAAGCACACAAAAACTAAACATATGAGTTCTGAATTAGCAGTAAAAGAAAAATACAACAAACAAAAGTTATCTGAATTTTCAACCGAAGACATTGGAGATGATCATTTATACTCGGGATTAAAAACCCCAATGAAAGCAGATGCCTTTAAAATTTCTGATGGCGAGAAAAAGGAAAAAATAGCTCATTTATTTTCTCAGATTATGGATGTTATGGGGTTAGATTTAAAAGATGACTCTTTGCGCGGCACCCCCAAAAGAGTTGCAAAAATGTATATTGATGAAATTTTTTCGGGATTAAACCCCGCGAATAAACCAGTAGTGGCATTGTTTGACAATAAGTATCAATACAACCAGATGTTGGTAGAGAAAAACATTACCTTCTATTCTAATTGCGAACATCATTTTGTGCCCATCATGGGAAAAGTTCATGTGGCCTATATATCATCGGGAAAAGTTATTGGGCTCTCAAAAATAAATAGAATCGTACAATATTATGCAAAAAGACCACAAGTCCAAGAACGACTAACCAATCAAATTGCAGAAGAATTAAAATCCATTTTACAAACAGAAAACTTAGCGGTTATTATTGATGCCAAACACTTATGTGTTTCATCTAGAGGAATAAAAGATGACACCTCGGCTACAGTTACTTCTTTTTATGGTGGGCAATTTAGTAAAACAGATAAAATAGTTGAACTTCAAAACTATCTAAATAATTAATCACATGGATGTATTTAAAAAAGCAGAAGAGTTTGAGAGTAGAAAAATGAAATACCCTACAACTAGTGATCGAATTTTAGCCGCAAGAGAAGCAAAAGATTTGATTCTAAAATTAAATGAAATTTATAAAAAGAAAAAAGACGAGAAAATCATGGAGGTTATGAAACGATTAACTTTTATAAAACAAAAAATAGAAAAACGTCTAAAAGGAAGACCTCTCACCTCATAACTAATAAATTGGTGGTTAGTTGAAGAATTATGTTTATATTGGCAGAATTTTTAGGCACAATATTTGATGCTAAAAAGTCTTAAAATTAGTTATAAACAATCAAACAACCACAATGAATATTATTAAACAAGCTTTAGAGTTTGAAAACAGAAAATTAACATTTATTACCACTAGCGATAGGATTGTAGCCTCAAGAGAAGTAAAAGGCTTAATACTGGGAGTAAATGAACTTTATAAAGATACCAAAGATCCAGAATTAATGGATTTAATGAAACGTTTAACCGCTATTAAGCAAAAAATAGAAAAACGTTTAAAAGGAAGACCATAATATGAAAAAAATACTAGTCATCGGCGGAAGTAAAGGAATTGGAAAATCAATTATCACATCTTTAGTCGATGACTGTAAGGTTTTCACTATTAGCCGATCACAACCAACGCTTTCCCATCAAAATTTAACACATTTTACGTGTGATGCTTTGACGGATGAATTGCCAGCTATTGATGAGTTAGATACCTTAATTTATTGCCCAGGAAGCATTAATTTAAAACCAATCTCTCGTTTAACATTGGACGATTTTAGATCCGATTTTGAAATCAATGTTATTGGTGCCGTAAAAGCGATTCAGAAATATTTACCTATTTTAAAAAAAGGAAAGAACCCCTCCATTTTATTATTTAGTACCGTAGCGGCTAAATTAGGAATGCCATTTCACGCAAGTGTTGCGGCTGCAAAAGCGGGTGTTGAAGGTTTAACAAAATCCTTGGGCGCAGAATTGGCGCCAACCATTCGTGTAAATGCTATTGCCCCGACAGTTACAGATACAGAGCTAGCATCTAAATTACTTAGAAATGAGCGAATGATTGAGAGCATTACAGAAAGACATCCTTTAAAAAAGTTTTTACAACCAGATGAAGTGGCAGAGATGGCACGTTTCTTAATTTCAGACAAAGCAAGATCTATTTCGGGACAAATTTTTCAATTAGATTGTGGAATTGTTAGCTTTAAAATTTAATTAGCAATCAAATGAACCCATTCAAAATTTTTTTTCAAACCTTATTTTCAATCCCCCCCCCTACCTTAAGCAATAAAAACGTGACTTCTATATTTAATATAAAGCTAAATAGCTTATCAGGAAAAGAAATTCATTTATCAGATTTTAAAGGAAAGCCTCTTTTATTTGTAAATGTTGCTTCAAAATGCGGATTTACCTCTCAATACAAAGAATTACAAACTCTGGCAGATACGTATAAAGATTCATTAACAATTATTGGAATACCCTGTAATCAATTTGGAAAGCAAGAGCCCGGAACTGCCGATGAAATTCAAGAATTTTGCACGGTTAATTACGGCGTTACTTTTTTAATGACTGAAAAGATGGACGTAAAAGGAAGCACAAAACACCCTCTTTACAAATGGCTTACCGATAAAGATTTAAACGGGGTCTCAAGTTCTTCTGTGAAGTGGAATTTTCAAAAATACTTAATCGATAAAGAGGGGGAATTCGTGGATTATTTCTATTCTTCCACAACCCCATTAAGCAAAAAAATAACCAAATATTTACATCTTTAAACCCTAAAATTATGTTCGGATTTTTTAAAAAAAAATCAAAAGTTGACCAACTGCAAGAAACCTACAAAAAGCTCATGGAAGAAGGATACAAACTTCAATCGATTAGCAGAAGTGATAGCGATCAGAAATACTTAGAAGCAGACAAAGTTTTAAAAGAAATCGAAAAATTATAATTTTTTTATGCAATTAGCCAAATATTTGATTCTATTTCTAATTATCAATTTTGGTTCTTTAGCAATTGGTAGTTGGTTAATGGATAACGGTCCAATGAGCAATTGGTACCGAAGCCTTAATCAAGCACCTTGGACTCCTGCGGGTTGGGTTTTTGGCCTAGCCTGGACAAGCATCATGGTTTTTTTCTCTATCTATCTCGCCTTTCTTTTTCAACAAGAAAACAATGTAAAAAGGAAAGTGCTATACATCCTTCATATATTCTTAAATATAAGTTGGAATTATATTTTCTTTAATCAGCATTTAGTTGGTTTAGGTCTGTTCACCATAGTGCTATTGACTATTGTATTACTTTATTACTTTTTCACTTTTAACACTCAACTCAAAAAAATACGCCTCTTACTAGTTCCTTATCTTTTATGGCTATTCATTGCAACTTCTTTAAACGCCTACATACTCTTTAATAACTAATATGAAAATATATCAGCTTCACAAAAAACAACGCTTACCCATAAGTAAAGAAAAAGCATGGGAATTTTTATCGGACCCCAAAAATTTAAAACGAATCACTCCAGATTATATGAGTTTTGATATGATTTCTAAATCCGACAAACCTCTGTATGCTGGGCAAATATTACAATATATCGTAACGCCTATCCTTGGTATAAAAACAAAATGGGTTAGTGAAATTACCCATGTTGAAGAAGGAAAATATTTCGTAGACATTCAACTTTATGGTCCTTATGCACTTTGGCATCACAAGCATTTTATTAATGAAATAGAAGGCGGGGTAGAAATGGAAGATATTATTGATTATAAAATTCCCTTCGGAATTCTTGGCCAATTGGCACATCCTTTTCTTGTAAAACCAAAACTAGAAGAAATTTTTAATTACAGAACAAATAAATTAGAAGCACTTTTTGGCACCCTTTAAATGAAAGAAAAAGTAAGTATTTTTTGGTTTCGCAGAGATCTTCGCCTAGATGATAATGTTGGTTTTTTAGCCGCATTAAAAACCGGAAAACCGGTTTTACCTATTTTTATTTTTGATGAAGAAATTCTTAAAAAATTACCGGTAGATGATGCTCGAGTGTCTTTTATTTTTGAAACACTTCAAAAAATGCGAAAAGAATTACAAGAAGTATATTCGAGTAGCTTGGCCATGTATTACGGAAGTCCTTCTACTGTTTTTAACGATCTAATTAATGATTTTCAGATAGATACCATCTTTACGAATCACGATTACGAGCCTTACGCAAAAGAACGTGATACCACAATACAGCAATTAGCCGCAGCAAGAAATATAGGGTTTAAAACCTTTAAAGACCACGTGGTTTTTGAAAGAGATGATGTGGTAAAAAAAGACGGAACACCTTATATGGTTTTCACACCTTATATGAGAACCTGGAAAGCACAATTTAAGGGAACATTACTAGAACCCCATAGCACTATCGATTATTTCTGCAATCTCATAAAAAATACACACACACCTAACCTATCCCTTTCGGAGATCGGATTTAAAGAATCCACTCAAAAAATAAAAACATATACGGTGACGCCTGCGTTGATTCAAGACTATGAAAACACAAGAAATTTCCCTGCAAAAGATGCAACATCCTATTTAGGACCACATTTGCGATTTGGCACGGTTAGTATTCGAAAAATGGTTAAAAAAGCAATCTCTCAAGAAAATGAGATCTTTTGGAATGAATTAATTTGGAGAGAATTCTTTATGCAGATTCTATGGCACTTTCCCCATACCGTAAAAAACAGTTTCAAATCGAAATATGATAGGATTGAATGGCGTAATAATGAAACTGAGTTTAAAAAATGGTGCCAAGGAGAAACGGGATACCCCTTAGTAGACGCTGGAATGCGGCAATTAAATGAAACTGGCTTTATGCATAACAGGGTAAGAATGTTAGTGGGTAGTTTTCTCTGCAAACATTTATTAATTGATTGGCGTTGGGGTGAAGCCTATTTTGCAGAAAAATTGCACGATTATGAAATGGCTAGCAATATTGGTAATTGGCAATGGGTTGCTGGTTCTGGTGTAGATGCAGCCCCATATTTTAGAATTTTTAATCCTACTACCCAAATTGATAAATTTGACAAAGACAAAACATACGTAAATAAATGGGTGAAAGATTTACAAGAACTAACCTATGCACCACAAATTGTAGACCACAAATTAGCTCGAGAACGTTGTTTAAGAGTTTATAAACAAGCGGTTAGCTAGAGATTTTTTTAGCCCTAAAAACCTTGAAAATTTCTTTTTTAAAAAAATTAAAAAAAACGCAGATTATTAGCATTTAGATTTTATATTTGCACACTAAAAATAATAAAAGCCGATGTAGCTCAGCTGGCTAGAGCAGCTGATTTGTAATCAGCAGGTCGTGGGTTCGAGTCCCTCCATCGGCTCATCATAATAAAGGAAACATTTTTATGTTTCCTTTTTTTATGCTACCGCTTTTAGGGACGAGAAGCTTATCCTGAATGAAGCTGAAGGGTTGATCCTGAACGAAGCTGAAGGGCCTACCTCCATCGGCTCATCTCTTTTTGCAACGGCAAAAATACGTAGTACTAATTTAGTAGCTACGGCATTTAAGATGGTTCGTTTATGCCGTCCTCCATCGAGTTTGAGACTGGAAACTGATCATGGTTTGAATAAAAAAAGATATTACTTTTATTCTACGTTTCAAACACTCCCTTTTAGCGCTAAACTACAAAAGACGGCTTTTTCTAAAAAAGAGACCCTATTGGGATGCATTTCCAAAACAAAAAAAATATTTTTCAGTACTTTTTTTAGAAGATCAAAATAGAAAAACAGGTGTTTTTTAATTCCTGCAGTAAAAAGCGAAAACGTTTTCGGTCTAAATTAGGCCGTTTTTATCTCTTTTTTTTGCTTTTTTTAAAAAAGCTTCCGAAATTTAAGTAAGAGTTACTATGTATCACCTTATATAAAATTTTGATGCACATAAAAAAATACTGTCCAAATAATTCCTTACATCCCACTGCTTTTTACGAATTGAAAGCCGCTAATGATTTCCTCTTAAAAGAACGAATGTTAAAACGTACAAGACAATACGATGGGGTTTTATGTGCTTTAGTAAATAATAATCAAGTAACATGATATATATCATGTGCTATAAAAAATGCTTGTATGATCTTTAAGTTCTTAACTAAAAGTACGGGTTGTTAAAAAAAAAAAA